>JAEEGL015654762.1_pt1 | contig 118897 bp, 105 predicted proteins | sample 9134231 | NCBI WGS metagenome assembly JAEEGL01 (sample SAMN16246548, study PRJNA631951) | gut metagenome | biome: gut microbiome; feature: rumen; material: fiber-attached | host: Bos | place: Iran: Karaj | collected 2018-10
CAAGTTTCTGCTGGCGGGCCTTTGCTGCGGCATCCGTTGTTGAGGATGCTGTGGACGCAGTGTTCTTGCTCGGTGTGCTTGTTGTAGTTGATGTCTTTGCGGCTGTGCTCGTGCTGGGCTTGCTTGTGCTTGAAGATGCTGGCTTTGAGGCGGAATTTGCGGCGGCCTGCTTATCCTTCGCTTCCTTCAAAAGTGCGCTTGCTTCCTTATCATTCGGATCCGTCTTGAGAAGTCCGTTCAGAGTCGTGATTGCCTGAGCATACTTTCCGTCATCTATTGCCTTGCGGGCCTGATCGAGTTTCTGCTGACGGGCCTTTTCTGCTGCGGCGGCATCTGCTGCTGCTTTTTTAGACTGAGCTTCCTCCAAAAGAGCCTTGGCTTCCGCATCATTCGGGTCTGCCTTGAGAAGAGCATTCAGAGTCGTGATTGCCTGAGGATATTTTCCCTCGTCTATTGCCTTGCGGGCCTGATCGAGCTTCTGCTGACGTGCCTTTTCGGCTGCGGCGGCATCTGCTGCTGCTTTTTTGTCCTGGGCTTCTTTCAAAAGCGCGTTTGCTTCCGCATCGTTCGGATTTGTCTTAAGGAGACCGTTCATGAGACTAATGGCCTGTGTGTATTTTCCGTCATCAATATATTTACGGGCCTGGTCAAGTTTCTGCTGGCGGGCCTTTTCGGCGGCATCCGTTGCTGAGGATGCTGTGGACGCAGTGTTCTTGCTCGGTGTGCTTGTTGTAGTTGATGTCTTTGCGGCTGTGTTTGTGCTGGGCTTTGTCGTTGAGCTTGTTGTTCCAGAGGATTTTGAGTCAGCGTCGGCCTTTTTCTTTTCTTCTATTTCCTTCTGGAGAGCCTTTGCGTCCTCATCATCAGGATCGCTTTTCAGAAGTCCGTTCAGGATTGCGTTTGCCTGTGTGTATTTTCCCTCATCAATGTATTTCTGTGCCTGATCAAGTTTCTGCTGGCGGGCTTTTGCTGCGGCTTCATCTGCATCGGCGGCCTGCTTTGACTTTGCCTCCTCCAAAAGTGCCTTGGCTTCCTCATCATCGGGATCAGCTTTCAGAAGTCCGCTCAGAATCGAGATTGCCTGTGTGTATTTTCCGTCGTCAATATTTTTCCGAGCCTGGTCAAGTTTGTCCTGACGGGCCTTTTCAGCAGCTTCTGCATCTGCGGCGGATTTTTTAGACTGAGCCTCCTCTAAGAGAGCCTTGGCTTCCTCGTCATCGGGATTTGTCTTGAGGAGCCCGTTGAGCAAAGTGATCGCCTGAGGATATTTTCCTTCATCTATATATTTTTCCGCCTGAGCAAGAGTCTTGTCCCTCGCAGACGTTCCTGCGCTTGATTTTGAAGAATCGGCATTTGACTTTGGAGCGGTATTGGCAGAAGGACCTGCAACGGCAGAACCGGAGTCAGAAGACTTTGTGTCTCCCTTTGAGTCGGCCGCATTTTTTCCGGTGGAATCAGCTTCGCTTCCCGCAGTTCCCTTTGGAGCCTGATTTTTTGACGGACCCGCAATGGATTCCGTCTCTTTTCCGGCAGAATCTTCCGCGTCAGAGGCATTCTCGGAATCTGTGCTTCCGTTTGATATTCCAAGCCTCGGAACATTAAGCACGACCGTCTTTGAGGACTGAGTTTTATCAACCAGCTTCACGGGATTGTAATCTACATTCGGATTCGAGGAATTAATGACTTGCGGATCCACCGATTTACACGAAACCAACAATCCAGCAACAAGACTACAAGCGACCAAGATTTTTATCGTATTTCTCATCCAAAAACCCCTCTTTTATATTTTTCTTCTCTAATTTAGGTATTCTACCGGCACTTCCCAAAACCGACTCCTAAAATTCGATTTTTCAGAAATACCTCAGATTCTATTATACATTAAAAATCCGTATCGGGCAAGCAGAATTTTAGAAACGGAAAATCAAGCCAAAATCACCATATAAAGGCTTAGTTTTTGGAGATTTTTTAGCTTTTGGACTAAACTAGCTTAGCCATACTTTTGACACGCTCCTTCCACTTGTCAACAAACCACTCTGGTTCCACAGGCACGGCATTTTCTCCCTGCGACAAAACCCACTCCATGACTTTGATGAATTGGGTCGTGGAAAATTGAATCCAGGTCTTTTCTTCATCATCGTAATCCGTGATGCGCTGGTCGTCCGCCCAAACTCTGTCCTTTACCAATCCGCGGGCCTCACCGTAAAAATCGATCGTGAAATCCATGTAATCCTCGCTTATGAAGGCACCGAACTTGCCGCCTCCACATCGGGACGAAAAATCAAAATCATCGGGGAGATCAAAGCGTTCTTCCGTCAGCTTAAGATTTCGAATCCTGTTCAGATTAAAAATCCGCACTTCATTTCGTTCCTCGGAATGGCCGTAGATAAAAATCATGCCGTCATCAAAAAGAAACTGATAGGGATGCAACCTGCGGAGAATCGGACATCAACTTTGCGGAAATCAATCTGACTTTTGGTACTGATGATAATAATTCGGACACAGTGCTGAAGCGGCAGGAATAAATTTGGGAATTTGAAAAAAAATCCATAAAAAAATTCCGCAACATCAGAATATGATAATGTGGTGTGATAGCATTATTTCAAAATAAAATCTTTAGGAGGATTTTTATGAAGAAGAAATTTTTGGTTTTGTTTGCATTGATGAGTTTGTGTTCAATCTGCTTTGCGCAAAGTGCGAAGTACCGCTACGCTTTTATCACTGAAAGATCGGTGGTCATCGCGGATTTTAAGGACAAGCTCCCGGAAGAAAAGCTGGCTTCAAGTTATCCGATGATTCCTCCGCTCAACACAAAGGAAGAACGTTTCCAAGCTGAATCTGGAATCAGAAATGTGGAATCTTTTTTCTACAGCGGAACACCGTTCATCTATGCCGATTACACAAGGGATTCTGAAAATCCAGACCTGAGCTACATTGACACTTGGTCTGATGTCATGTCCTACGTGCGCGGCAAAAAATAAGGCAGCTTGAAAAACTGAGCTTTCCCAAACAAAAGACGCTTCGGAGGACGGAGGTTTTTCGGAGCGTTGCAGGACAACTCATTTCTTCAAGAACTGCATCAACGTATTCGCGCAGATTTTGTGCTATGGCATTTTTGATTGCCCCGGTAGTATCAGAATCGCTGTCGAAGGAAGTATGGACGGGAAGAAAAAGATTGAACGGCGCGTTCAGAATTAACTTTGAATCCAACCGCAATAATCATTTGAAGATTGTAATGCTTTGTATCATAAGATTTTCCATCCGAGGCAGTTATTCTAAAATTTCGAATAACTGAATCTTCTTCAAGCTCTGAATCTTCAAAAATCTTTTTTATGTGATAATTGATACTATTTGTTTCTACGAAAATGCATTAAGCTAGTAGTTTAAAAGTTTTGGGGGGATGTTAAGGTAAGGGATTTTCAAGCAATTTTTTGAGGTTTAAGACCTCTTATTGCAAAATATAAAGCACAAACATGATGTTGGGAGGTGGTTATAAATTGCGATAGGCTTTATTCTTGTTTGCTCCATTAGCAATGATTTTATCCTCTTCAACAAGTTCTCTAAGTAATCTTTTGTTCGGCTTTCTCCGTTCTGGATTTTTTCCTGTAGGAGCATAGATTTTTGCCTTCATCATAATTCTTGAAATCTTCTATTCTAAAAACAAAACCATCACAACAAGGCTCCCCACTGTATTTTGCATAAAAACTTTCATGTGGAATATCTGTTTTGTATGACCAGGGAATTACTTCCAAATCGTCAGTTGTTTTATTCTGGTCATACCAGTGTGTCAGGAATTCCGACATACTTACTTCTTACGCATTTATTTGCAACTTCCTCCTATTTTATCTAACTCGCCAATGCTTTCTAAAAAATGTTTTTCAACCAACGAAAGTTTGTCTGCTTCTTTTGCCTTGTATTTCTTGTATTCATCATGAGCTTTATCCAATGCCTGCTGATGGGAAACTCGGCCTGCCGTCGTAAGAATTTCTCTACGTGTCATTTTGAGATAGTCGTCTATTGTTTCAAGCCAGTCCTTCATGTACATTGGCTCATGGTCTAATGCCCGAACTTCGGCAATGTCAAGGTATGCAGTAACGATTTTGTTCAGTGCGTCAAGTTCTGTATCAGAAAGATAGTTTTTCGCTATTTCGACATCGGACTTTTTAATTTCCTTTCCAGTCCAAGAAGTCAATCCCATATTCTGTTTTTCGCTGTCCGCCCGCTGAAAAATAATTTCTGCAGCAGTATGTTTGTGTGCCGCCCAGTGCATTTTGTTTTGAACTTGTTTAAAGAAAGCGATTGAACTTTCTGCGCTCGGGTTATAATCAATGCTCGTAGCGTAAATATCAAGTACCTTTCGCCAGAAGACTTTTTCACTTGAACGAATGTCTCGGATTCGAGCCAAAAGTTCATCAAAATAATTTCCACCGCCAAGTTCTTTAAGCCGCCTGTCGTCAAGAGCAAAGCCTTTCTTCATGTATTCTTTTAGAATTTGCATTGCCCAAATTCTGAACTGTGTTCCTCTTAGAGACTTTACACGGTAGCCTACGGAGATAATGACATCGAGGTTGTAATATTCTATGCTCCGTTCTACTTTCCGACCGCCTTCATTTTGAACTGTTGCAAATTTTGCAACAGTTCGATTTTGCTCAAGTTCACCTTCTTCAAAAATATTCTTGATATGACGCGAAATCGTCGATTTATCCCTCTGAAACAGTTCTGCCATCTGGTCAATAGAAAGCCAGACTGTATCATTGTCAAAAGTCGCCTGAATCCGTGTTATTCCGTCTTCGGTCGTGTACATTATCAAGTTTGTATCGTTTTCGCTCATATCAACATTCCTCCGCGACTGCTGTTTAGTTTGATTTCTTTTTCTGGGGGCACTTATTCGAAAATTTCGAATAACTGAATCTTCTTTTATTTTTCTTTTTTCAAAGAATAAGTTCTATTCTTGTTTGCTCCATTAGAAATGATTTTACCCTCTTCAACAAGTTCTGCTAAGTAATCTTTTGTTCGGGAAACTTTAAGCTCTATAAATAATGCAATATCCTGAGTCCTAGATTCTAAACCCGAAGACAAATATTCGCAAATCCTATTTTTATAGTTTATCGCCGATTTCAGTACTATGCCCTCCACCCTTCCTCAAATCCATTAAAAACAGCAGAGTGCCACATCTCTTCAAGTTTGAAATATGAATAGTTTTTAAAATCTTGTTTTACAATTGGAAGGTCCATATTAGAAAGTTTATTGTTTCTTTCTTTAATCTCCACAAAATATTGCTTATCTGGAAGAATATTACTTTTTGAGCTATTGCAATGAGGACATGCCAAAACAAAATTCCAGAGTTTATCATCCTTTACAAAACTCCACGGAATAAAATGATCCACAGGACTAGCTGATTCAGAGCTATTTTTTAATTCACGACCACAATAAAAACATCGTGTCTGTTGAAAATTAACTAATGCTTCCCTATAACAAGAAAGATTCTGCCTTTCCGTTGATGCATCAAGTTTATTTGCAAGTGCATACGAATCCTCTTCCAAATTAGCTTTTTCCAGATATTTAATCCATTCGTAATAGTTCTGCTTTTCAAAAACAGATTTATATTTTACCAAAGCTGTATAAACATCATGATTCAATGTAATACCTTCACTTTTGTCCGTTTTATTAAAATGATAGAACTGGTCATCAGTATCTCCACAAAAAGCACCGACAACATATTTCATCATCTGGCTTTTTATCTTCCGAGTAATTTCTAGTTGTAAATCTGACTTTAAGCTTTCGAAAGGAAAGATAGAATTCTTTTCTGTATAATTGAAAGCATATTTATCACAAAAATCAAACAATTCTTTCTCAACACTTGTCCACTCATGCTGACTTGTCTTTATCTGCTGCCTCAGGTGATACTTCAATACAAGATTCCAGTAAATTTCCGTAAACCTGAGTGCAATCTGTTCATAAGGCAAATACATTGAATCTAAATCTACGTTGAATACATTGTCCAGAATTGCCTTGAAAAATGCATATTTATAAGAAGTTGTGTGAGCAGAACCACATGACAACGCTTTATTTACCAGTGCAATTACGTCAGATTCTGTCAATGAGATAAAAGGTGTGCTGTTGCATTTTGAATTCCAATTAGTGTTACTCATAAAGAATATTATACCATGATTTTGCTATTCTTTGCTAAAAATACCTCAAAATTGAATAAAACACAGGATTTTTTGTTACACCCTGTAAAAAAGTATAGCACAGGTACATCCTTCAACCATTCAAACTTTTCTTCATATTCCAATAGATTTGTCTGCTCCGTAAGAGGCACTATTAGCGAGAATACATCTTTCATTCCATCAAAAATCCTTCCAATATGTCCTTTATAAAATTATATCTTCGGGCATAAGAATTCTCTACATGAATTAAATCAAAGCCGTGATTTTTGCAGATTTGCTTTTTCTTTTGATCACGTTCTATCACTTTTGGATTTTTTCGGTGTTCAGAACCGTCAAGCTCAATTGCAAGAACAGGTTCCTCTTTTCCTCTAAAACCCTTTTTATAAATAACAAAATCAAGACTACCTTTGTAGAAAAAATCACAATCAGCTTTATTTTTCTCAAACAAATGAGAAAGTTGAACTTCTCGTTTTACACTGTATTTTGCAGTTTCATTCAAAAGGTTCGAAAGAGCATGATTTAGAGTTGTCAAAAAAGCATCCTCTGTTTCTGTACTATACGGTTTGATTCCAAGTGCACGAGAAGATGTTTCTCTGGAAGTAATTTTACACGAACCGTTTTTCTGAACATATTCTGCAAGTTCATATAAATCGTCATCTTCTCCATTTTTGTGAAGTCGTTCTAATTCACTTGAACTTGAAAGAAGTATAAGTTTTTCTTTTGCTCTAGAAACCGCTACATTCAAAAGTTCCCTATTATTTTTAAGCCAATCGTAAGTCTTGGAATATGTTTTATCGGTAAGTGCAAGAGAAAACAAAATCTCGTCTTTTTCATCACCTTGAAAAGCATGGACAGTTCCACAACTAGCTTTGTCCTCAAGGTGTTTTTCCTTAAGCTTATATTCTATTAAATCTTTTTGATTTTTAAACGGTGTTATGATTCCGATTTTTCTGTCCGAATGATTTATGACATATTCAACAACCTTATCTGCCTCTGGGACTGAAGTATTTTTATCTGAAGAGTAATTTTCTTGAATATCTAAGAATTCAAGTGACCGCTCATAATAAGCCTTTGATTTTATATTAAGCTGATTATTGTAATATTTTTTATTATTGAATTCGATTATCTCCTTTGCACATCGATAATGATTGTGCAGAAGTGTTTCTTGACTTACAGAATCACTTGCAAGAAATGCCTTGTAAATTGAATTTTTTATGTAATCATAATTTTCACTTACATTGTATTTTATCTTTAATTCCTCGTTAATATTTTTGTCAAGCGTAATAACAGGATTAAGTTGCTGGGGATCTCCTACCAACATAAGAGATTTTCCACGAATTATTGGAACAAGAGAAACCGCTGTATTACATTGACTAGCCTCATCAATTATTGTCATATCAAAATAAGTTTTTGCAGCGCCAATCTTTTGGGATGAAATACATGTCGCACAGAATATTGGAAATACTTTCTGCATCTTTTCTACATTTTCAGGATTCGAAAAATACTTGTTAAAAGCAGTTGCCAATTTTTGTTCATCACAAATATCAAGTAGTTCCATAAAATCCTTATATTCTGGAGTAAAAAGTTTTTTCAGGTATTTTACGGAAGTAAAATTTATAAATTGCAAAAGTTTTTCGCTATTAAAATTCAAAAGAGAAAATGCATCTTCGTCAGTAATGTTTCCAATCTCGCGCAGTTCTTTTTGAATTGCACTTTTTTGCTGTCCTTCAAGATTTAATCTTAAAGCCATATTTTCATTCTTGGAAAGCAATGCTTCGATTAACTCTTCTCGATCTTTTAAATCTATCTGCCTCTCATGCTTTTGAAGAAGCTCCGTAAGTTTTTTGGTCCGTTCAATCTGCTCCTGTTTATTTTGCTTCAAAACATCATCAAAAACATTCAACCGTTCTATAGTAGCAAGAAGTTTTTTTATATAAGCGCAAGTCTCAGGAATCTTTTTGTTGCTTCCAACTCTCAAAATCGGAAAAGGAATTGTGTATCCCCTATATTTTAACGATGAGAGTTTTTCGAACACGCCATCAATCGGATGATTGTTATAGGAAGAAAATAAAACTGTTTTTGAATTGAAAAAAGCCGTAATTATTGTATTGATGATTGTTGTCGTTTTACCTGTTCCTGGAGGCCCCTGTATATACGCAACAGGATAATTTATTGCATTATGAATTGCAAGAAGTTGATCAAGATTCACATTTTTATCAATTAAAGCTATTGGAAGGATTTCATCATTTGGTTTTATAGAACGTAATTCTCCAAAAAAAGCTTGAATAGGAACAGTTATCTCTTTTTTAGAATACATTTCAACTATCGCTTCATATTCTTTTTCAAGATTCACATTTATATTCCGCTCAAGACAAAGGAAATAAGGCAAATCATCAACAGAACAACCTTTTCGCTTCTGAATATTGTGGGTAATTAAATCTTTGATATTTTCAGCATTCTCGTCAAAATTTTCAAGAAGAACCATATCATCATTATCTAAAAAATTCTGAATGTTGTAATGAGAATTCTTGTCTTTATCATCTTTTGAAATACAGAATTCCGTACAGATTTTTACTTTGTTTCCAGCAATTAAAGTTTTCTTTGCAACATCAAGTCGCACTTCTCTGTAAGCTAAGACATAAAGGCCTTTGGGCATGTGAACGGAAAGAACATTTAGCGCAAGTTGAAAAAGTAAAGAATTATTATTTTGAATCTTAACTTCTGCCCGCTTTTTAAAACTGTTCACCATATAACGAAACTGTTCGTCATTTAGGGAATATAATCTGTTCGTAATTTTTGAAGAATCAAGACTTTTTATCAGTTCGTATTCCGTATTGAGTTTTGGAAGATCTGCAAGTTTATTACAATCAGAAAGATAGCTAAGAGTTTTCAGATTTGCCACATTGGAAAAAAGCGCACTGTATTTTTGCGGATATAAATCAATATCTTCAAGTAATTCCTTATTTGTCTTATAGTAAGTAGATTCCATGACAGAAGATGAAAGAATTTTTTCTATGTAGATAGTCAGTTCTTTTGTATAAAAATCGCCTATATGTAGTCCCGTAACCTCAAGAGAATTATATTCAAGATTTATGTTGTGAACCGCAATCCAATATTTTGTTTTTTGCGATTCCCTATTCTTGTATTCAATATAAAGCCACTTTCCTTCATGAACAGCACGAAAAATATCCTTACAGATGACAGTCATAGATTCTCCTATAATTCTTCTAGCACAAACGGCGGCATTTAAATCACTTGCAAAAAACTGTTCTTTTTATCTTATATCATATTAAGCTATTTTTAACAACACTTTAATACGTCTAACTTACGGCTTCAGCCGGAACGCCCATATAATTATTCCCTCCCCTCCACCACCGCATTACATTTTTTATAGCGAACTTTTAGTTTTCTTCCGAAACCACACGGTAATCCCAATTGTGCTTGGGATATCTTCCTTTCATCTCCGAGCAAAGTTCCGGCCATGTGTTCTTCCAGAAATTCTCCAGGTCGCTCGTTATCTGCAAGGGTCGGCGGGCAGGGGAGAGCATTTTGAACAGAAGGGGCACACCCATAATCTTCGGAGTCTCAAGGCAGCCGAAAATCTGCTGTATGATGATTTCCAGAGTCGGAATGATTTTCCCGCCATGTTTTTCATAAAGCAGCTTTCTTTTTCTACCGCTCGGCAAAACAAAATCCCTGGGAACATTGCGGTTTATCACCTCGCTTTCCAAATAATACTCCAGCGCATGAAACACCACGTCCTCGCTCACCTTCTGCTTGCCCGGCAAAAAGGGTAAAAGCCACTCCTCCGCGCTCGTCTCCAAGCTCTTGTATTTCTCCCTGAGCCTGCGTCCGACATCATTTTCCCCGGAAACATTTTCAAGGAAAAATTCCACGCGCATCAAAAATCCCTTCGACGCTTCCCCCAAAGGCAAAAACGAAAGTCCCTCACTACGAATCTTATTGCAGACAGCCTGCCCGTAATCCCCGTCATCCAAAGGCAAACGACGCTGAGCCAAAATTATCTTTCCGAAAGCCGTGTACTCAGTCTTTCTAAGGCCGGTTCCGTTTTCTTCAAACTCGCTGAGCGTAAATGTCCTTGAATGTGCCCTGATAAAATCCTCCGCAGCATCCGCTTCCAGACTCTCATAAGAAAAAATCTTTCCCTGGGTCTCTCCGGCATCCACATCAGGAGCCACAATGTATTTCGGGTAATCCGGCAGCTTTTCCACAATCCGAGCCATGCGGCCCGACGGAAACTGATATTTTGCCGCATCATCCGCCTGCTGAATTCCCAATCGGTCAGGATATCCACAGAGTAGTGCACAAGCTGTGGAAAACTTTGCGAATTTTTGTGGAAAAACAGTGTCCAGACGGTGAGTTTTCAACAGTCCCTGCACTCTGGAAAGCAATTTTTTTCTATATCTTTCCTTGATTTGCGGGGATTGAAGTCCCTGTGACATAAAATCGAGGGCAATCCCTGTGGAAAACTCAAGCTGATTTTCCGCCGCACCGCTCAAAGCCACACAGGCAAGTCTTGGATGAAGTCCCGTCCCCAGGCAGATTTTTCCAAGCTCCGTCACATCTCCGTCCCTCATGCAGCCAAGCATCTCCAAAAGAGCCACGGCAGATTTCCATGCTCCCTCCGAAGGATTGTCCAAAAATCTGAGGCTTTCCCATTCCGCATTTCCCCAAACCACACACTCAAGAACAAGCTGTGCCAAATCTGAGCGAAGAATTTCCGGCTCCACCTCCTGCGCCAATCTCTCATGCTCGTTCCACAGACGGACGCATTTTCCTTCCCTCACGCGACCGGCTCGACCCATCCTCTGCCCGGCACTGAAAGCCGAAATTCTCTGCGTCACCAATTTTTCCATGCCCAGCGACTGATTGAAAACATTTCGTCTTGCCCATCCGCTGTCTATCACCACAGTCACATCAGGAACCGTAAGCGAAGTTTCCGCAATCGCAGAACTTAAAATCACCCGGCGGCGGTCCGACTCATTTTTACGCAAAACCTTTTTCTGCTCATCCATCGGCACCGAGCTGTGCAAAATACAGATTTCCGCATCCACCTCGGAAAGAGACTCCTGCACCTCGCGTATTTCACGGATCCCCGGCAGAAAGACCAAAATGGATCCCGCATCCGCTTCCTTTTGCTCCAGCTCACGGATTACAGCCTTGGAAACCGAAGTTCCGTCTTGATATTCCACCCTCACAGGAAAGAGCCTTCCGGGAACCGAATAAACGGGGCAGGGATTATTCTCATCCTCTCCCAGATAAGAGCTGATTTTTTTCGCGTTGATTGTAGCGGACATGACCACCACATACAAATCATCCCGAAGAGCCATGCTTTCCTTTAAAAAAGCGAGGTCCAAATCCGCATTCAAAGACCGCTCGTGGAACTCATCGATTACCACCACGGAAACTCCGGCAAGCGACGGATCCTGCTGGATTTTTCTTGTCAAAACGGCTTCGGTCATAAGAGTAAAACGTGTTTTTTCCGAAACACATGAATCCATGTGCATGACGTAGCCGCAGCTTTCCCCCGGATTTTCTCCAAGCAGCTCCGAGACTCTGTACGCAATATTCAGGACCGCAATCCGGCGTGGCTCCAGCATCAGGATTTTTCCCGGGAAATTTTTCAAAAGTGCAAGAGGCAGCGCAGTTGATTTTCCGGCTCCAGTTTCCGCAGTCAGCACCAAAAACCGGCTCCTTGATTTTTTCAGCTCATCACAAATCGCATCCAGATGCCCGTATATCGGGAGCCCCTCAATGTTCCGTCCGTCGTTATCTGTCACTTTTCCTCCCCGGATTCCGTACCCTCAGTTCCATGCAGAAAGAGCAGCCTCTCATCAATCCTTGCCATGAGTCCAGAAATTCTTCCTGCTTTTTCCACCCGAATTTTTTCTCCAGAAAGCATGTCGAACACGGCCAAAATCTTTTTGAAAAACCGACCCAGCTTGCCGGGAAGTCTCATCCTTTTGTCAATTATCAGCTGGGAGAAAAATAAAAATCCGCACAAAACGACGCTCCGCTCCAATCCGTTGAAAATCGCACCCTGAGTAATTTCCAATTTTCCGATGCTGAACAAAACTTTTCCGAGGGGCAAAAATAGATTGGACAAAATGATGGAAGCCACAATAAAAAAGGGAGGCAGAATCCGCACTTTTCCGCGTTTTTTGATTTCAAGCAGGACAAGCATCAGAGCAAGCGACAGCCATTTTAAAAGCAGCCGGTTGGGAATGAGCAGGATGGCAAGCAGAAGGCACGCCGCAACAATATTGGAAACCATATTGAAAATGCGCCCGGATTTTTTTTCGCTTTCTTCCCCGGAGATTTTTTCCCACTGATTTTTTTTACAACAGGAATCCTCCATAAAAAGCTTAAACCACCGGGATTTTTTTTCAAAGAGATTCGCAAACAGCCCGAGCAAAAACCCAGTGACTGTGGAAGAGAATATTAGCAGGGGAGCAATATAAAACGCGTTATCTCCGAAAAGCAAAAAACGCGCGCAGACAATCTGGGAAAAAGCGTTGCCGAGAGCACCAATCATTGAAAGCCCGACATTGGAAATCAGATTTTTCTTGAACAGGAGCCGATGTGCCGTCAGCATCAGGATACCGCTCGAGAGAGTTCCGCTCAGACTAAAGACAAACACATAGCTGAAAAGAGTTCCTCCAATCAGTGCCTGGGAAAGGATTTTTATCAGAAGCAGCAGAAAGATTTTTCCGGCGGGGAATTTTTTCAATGAAATCAGGACAGGGAGATTTGCAAGTCCAAGTCTCAAAAAAGGCAGCGGTTTTGGTATAGCATATTCGACGGCGGATAAAAAAAGACAAAGCCCTCCGAAAAAGGCAAGCTCGTCCGTCATTTCCGTCCTGGATTTTTTTTCTTCCACGATTGTAAAAAAGAGTGCCGGTCACATTTCTGCAACCAGCACTTCCTCTTGAATCTTCTATTCTGAAAAATTATTTTGCGTCAAGAAGCTCGATCTCAAAGACAAGATATGTCTTCGGAGGAATCACATCTCCCGCACCTCTGTCTCCGTAAGCATATTCCGGAGGAAGAATCACGGTTCTCTTTTCCCCGACCTTCATGTCCTGAACAGTAACATCGAAGCCCTTTATCATTCTTCCGTCCGAAGTCGTAAACTCAAGCGGTCCGCGTCCCCTTGACTGATCAAAAACCTCTCCGTTAAGGAAAGAGCCCTTGTAGTGCATTGAGACCTTCTTGAATGAGCCTGTCTTTGCTCCGGCACCTTCTTTGGTAATCTTGTAGTAAATGCCCGTCTTTCCATCCTTGGTAAAATCAGAGAAATTCTTCTTTATTGCGTCAAGCTGGGCCTCTACGTAAGCTGCAATCTCAGCCTCTTCTTTTTCTGTCATTTCCTTGAGAATGCGGTTGAAATCAGCCTGAGTGGCCTTAAATTTCTGGGCGTCCGCACCCTGGCGGTAAATGGTCACGGATTTCATAATCGTGTTCGCCTTGAGTGTGTTAACAACTTTCTGGCTCTCAGCGTCAACGACCTTTCCGAAGATTGTATGATGTCCGGTCAGCCATGGAGTCGGCACGATGGTGATGAAGAACTGGCTTCCGTTTGTTCCGGCACCCGCATTTGCCATGGCAAGATATCCGGGTTTGTCAAACTTAAGGCTGTCAACAATCTCATCTGGGAATTTATATCCGGGACCTCCTGATCCGTTTCCTTTGGGATCTCCACCCTGAATCATAAAATCCTGATCATCACCGTTTGCCTTGCTGATGACGCGGTGGAATTTCAGTCCGTTGTAAAAGGGCTTTCCCTTTGCCGCATCCAGAGTACCCTCGGCGAGTCCCACGAAATTCGTTACGGTCAGCGGTGTTTCCTTATAAAACAACTCCAGCGAAATGTTTCCGTTTGCAGTCTCAATAACGGCAAACAGACCGTCCTTTCCTTCAAAAGCCTTATTCATAGCAGGTTTGCATCCTCCAAAAGATAATAAAACGCCACCCAAAAGCAACGCCATAATTGATTTTTTCATTTTATACCTCTTCCTTAAAACTGACTTATGAACCACTTGTAAATTGCGTCCAGACGAGACGTGAATGAGCTGTTCATGGAATTCTCAAGGATTGCCAGGGCAGGGAATTTCGCCTGAACCAGCATGTAGACCATGATGTCCTCTCCACAATCGATTATGACCAAATTTATTTTCAGGTTTCCGTTGTTGATTCCCTTAATCGGTCCTACATAAAGCGGAGTTGTGTTGGTAAAGCATGAGCTCACTTCAGAAGCCGTCTGGCGGTAATCCATCCTGTAATTTGTCTTTCCGAATGAGTTGTCGTTCTGCATGCAGTAAAGGACCTTTCCGTCCGCACTTCCGGCAGTGTCATCCGCCACCTTGGTTCTGTCCTTGGGTCCCTTGATTGTATAAGCCTCTTTGTAAAGGGTCTCAAGCTTTCCGTCGCTGTAATACTTCATTCCCTGCATCTTGCTGACAGAGCGAATCACCTTGGAGGCATACTCTATGTTCGTCTTTGACGGATTTCCCGATCCCAATTTTGACTTGGGCATGAGATAGAGATTTTCCACTATGAAAACAGGATCCTCAGAATTCGTCCAATTTTTGGTGGAAGCCTTTGCCAAAGTAGTATTCGGAGTAAGGGTCAGTTTAACATTGGTCTTCTTATAATAACTATAGGTTATCTGTCCGTCCTTCTTCAATTTTGAATAGGTAGCGGAATCAACCAAAGCCGACGCATCATAAGCTGCTGCTGAGAATGCCGTACAAGCTGCGAAAACAATACCGAAGATAAAAACGCGAATGCCAAAGCGATTGTTAATATGAAGTTTCATAGCCACACTCCTTAATGGTTTATGGGAATCTCCAAAAAATCAATTTTTCGGAGCTCCCGGTCAGATTTAGGAAAACGCGGTTTCCTTAGCGCACTCCTTTATAAATCACGCGCACCTGCTTATATAAACCATCTCCCTCGCTTTTGGTTTCAACATCCGGGATATCATTTAAAGTTGTGTGAATCAGACGGCGCTCAAATGGGTTCATCGGCTCAAGCAGGACGGAATTTCTTGTGGCACGAACCTTGTCCGCGGTAACATAGGCCAGGCGAACCAAGCTTTCCTCGCGTCTGATGCGGTAATTCTCGCTGTCCAAAATGACCCTCACATCCTCTTTTCCAAGATGTCCGGCATAGACATTCGCCAAAAGCTGCATTGCGTCCAGATTTTTTCCCTTCCTTCCGATCAAAATTGAAGAGCTGGGGCTTGTGAGCTTGAGACCGATTTTCTTGTCTTCCCTGAACATGACTTCCACGCTGACCTCATAACCCATCTTCAAAATAGTCTGGGACACGAAATCAAGAAGCTTTTCCTCAAATTCATCCTGAGGAAGGGGATTGGCCACAATCTTCGGATTGTTCGCACGCACGGTCGCGTTCGGAACCTTTCCGTCAAATTCGGGCTGCACATGATCAGGAGTGTCCACCGGAATCACGCGGATTTTTGCATATCCCTTCTTGAAAAGGGATTTTTTCTGCAATTCAAGTGTCTCCACATCAAACTGGTCCCTCTCAAGTCCCAGTTCCTGAGCCGCTTTCTCAATGGCCTCTTTTTCTGTCTCTGCTTCGTATTCGTAAACCATAGTTAAAACCTCTTAATAATTTGTTTTTACAGGGCGTTTGTTCCACAAAGGAAAACTGTATTCCTCACTCAGCGTGTCTTTTTCTTTCCGCCCTTGAATTTGATTACGTTTTTGTTGACGGCAGGCTTGTTGCTTTCCATCTCGGCCCGCTTTTTCTTCATCATCTTGTTGATAATAATCTGCTGGCCAATCTGCAAAATATTGCTGACCGCCCAGTAGAGAAGGAGTCCGCTCGGCACGTTGTAGAAAAGGAAGAAGAAGATTATGGGAAGACCGTACATCATAAACGCCATCTGACCCTTGTTCTTTCCTCCCGCGGCAGCACCGCCGTACTGAGTGATTTTTCCGTTCAAAAGCTGTGACAGGGTATAGATAATCGGCAGAAGCCTTATGCTGTTCTGGGTAAATCCGGAAATAAACGGAATCTGTCTTTCCCATGTCCAGACACTGTCACCAACAGAAAGATCGTCGATCCATCCCTTGATGAAAGCCGCTCCACGGAATTCGAAGTAGTTGTTGAAAACATTGTAAAGGGACAACAAAATCAGCATCTGCAAAATCATCGGAAGACATCCGCTCGCGGGATTATAGCCCGCCTCCTTGTAAAGGATTGAAAGCTCCTGGCTCATTTTCTGCTGGTCGTCCTTGTATTTCTCCTGGATTTCCCTCATTCTCGGCTGAATCTGCTGCATCTTGAGAGAACCCATTGAGCTGCTCTTGTTCAGCGGGAAGAGCAAAATCTTCAATATGATGGTAAGAACGATGATTGCGACACCCCAGTTTTTCACCAGCTTGAAGATTGTTTCCAGAGACCATTTCAGGGCCCTCTCAATCGGGGAGAAAAGACCGGTTGTCTGCAAGGCCTGGTTGAAGCGGATGTTTGTGAGTCCCCATCCGTTGTCCGCCGCATTGTTGTATTTTTTCAGCTCGTTTTCGCTTCTGGGTCCTATGTAAACATAATACACGTCCTGCACGGTTTCAGGCGCTCCTGATGCCACTGCACTTCGCGTAAGGAAAATCTGTGAGTTGATGTAGTCGCTCTCGGATTTTGTGGAGGTCTTTACGCTTGAGACCATCTTAGAGCAATCCTCAGGCTTAATCAGGATGGCAAAGTATTTTCCACCGATACCGGCCCAATCATAGTTTTCAGAATAAATCTTGTCGGACATGGGCTTTCTCTTGCGCTTTTTGTCCCTCAGAGAAAGGAACTGTCGCACCTCATAGCGGTTCTTCTTGATGTCGTAATGGGGTCCGATCTGCGGGGAAGTCCTGAGAGAGTATGCCGCGTCGTTGATGTTCAGACCGTTGGAGTCGTAGGTTTTTACTCCTATGCCGAGCTTGAACGCATAATCTCCTGGCAAAAACTCATATCTTTTAAGAAGGGTAAACTTGTGGATAGTTCCAAGGGCATCTTTGTTGAAAAAATCCCTAGTGAAGATGATTGTACTGTCACCTTCCATTTTTACATTGAAGGTCTCGTTGATGATTGCATTGTCGGGACCGCCGAACGAAAGTCCGAAAGCACGGTTTGTCGCCGTCACATTGTCCACCATCTGAACTCCGGTTCCGGTGTCCTTGTCGTTGTGCTTCAGAAATTTGTAGCTGATCAAATCTCCGCCACGGTTTGTAAAGACAGCCTCAACCAGATCAGTCCTGATTGTATACTGCTGCTCCGGAACTGATTCCTGAACTTCCGAATCGAACTCGCTTGAATCCGCGGTCGAAATCTGCTCCTTAACCGCGCTTGCCATTTCTTCCTGCTGCTTTTTGGTGAGCTCCATCTCCGCCTGCTGTCTCTCCATTGCCTCACGTTGCTTTGGCAGAAGGAACACAACCTCGACGACTACGGAACCAATGATTACGAGCGCGCTCAGGACAATGGCCCATATTGTATTTTTTTCCATATTATTATCCTTAAAAAAATATCTCCGTAGAAGCCGAAGACATTCCAAAAATTCAATGATTAAACCGGCAGCTTGGTCCTGGGAAGATCTAAATTTTTTCAGTCGGGAACAGGGTCATAACCCCCTTCATGAAAGGGATTGCAACGCAAAATTCTTTTGACGGCAAGATAAAGGCCTTTCCAGGGACCATGTTTTTTGATGGCCTCCAAGGCATACTGGGAACAAGTCGGAGTATACCTGCAGGACCGTGGAAAAAGAGGAGAGATGCAAACTTGATAAAAGCGTATCAAAAGACAGAAGAATTTCGAAATGAAATTCCTCAGTCCCTTAATAAACCAGCCTTTTGGCATAATGTCCTAAATTGTGCACACCGCGAGTGGAACGAATCATTTCCGGGATATACTAAAAACAGCATGTCGTACCCGGTGTTCAGGTGTGTCTTAAAAAAGCGATATGTTTCACGGCTGTAACGCTTGGAACGATTTCTTTCCACAGCATTTCCATATCCGCGGGGAAGAGGAAACCCGATTCGATTTATGTTTCGGTCATTCAGCATATAGAAGAGCTTGGCTCCGGCAACGCTGACCTTCTTCCCTGTCTTAAAAAGTCTATGGATGTCAGCAGGGCGCTTTATATGCTCGTCGCGTTTAAAACCCCCTGTCTTTAACAAGTTTGCTTCCATCCCTCTTTTCCGCAAAAATTACATCTTTGCTGTCTGGTTGCGACCATTCTGATATGGCTTCTTCTCATCGGAAACTGTCAGCTTCCAACGACCCTTTGCACGGCGGCGTGAAAGAACCATGCGGCCACCACGAGTAGCCATGCGGGCACGGAAACCAAATTTTCTGTTGCGCTTTACTTTGCTGGGTTGATATGTACGTAACATAATGAACGACTCCTATATATATAAAAATTTTTTCCAAAAATAATTTTCCCAAATTATAGCAGAAAGATAATAACATTATTTTTCGGAATTGGTCAACATGGTTTTGTGCAAATCCTCAAAAATTGATGCAAGTTCTGGGGGTAATTCTCTCGTTTTCTGAATTTCATCTGAATTTTTTGCTTGAAATGACTGATTTGAGAGTTTTTTCTCCTCCTCATCAATCCTTTTTTCTATCTCAGCGCGGACTTTATCAGGAGAAGTCGCATTCTCATCTCCCCCGTACAAATCTCCACGCTTGCCCTTCAGTCTGAATGCGAGGGTAGAAATATCCGCGCCGGGAATCTCCATCTCCATTCCCTTCAATATGAATTTCTTGTGCATCTGCAAAAGGGAAATCCATCCGGGATGGTCTGCCTCCACCAAAAGCACTCCGTTTTTCAGGTCAACAATGCGCGTGTGGTCAATCAGATTCTGCCCCTCGTTGGGATTCGCCTCATGATTCGTGGCCCGGATTTTTGAAAGAACATTCTCCCACGCGGCAAAAATATCCATTGCCTTCTTTGACTCTCCCACGCTGATGGAGGAAAAAGTTTTGTGAATCAGCTCATTTATGTTCATTATCTCGGACGTCATCTTTTTTCTTCCTCCCATGTTCCGTCAGTGATTTTATAGACCCTTGTTCCCTCATGCATATAGGACTGATACGGCTCTCCGGGCAAGAAGGTACAAAAAAGCTGGTCATAAGGAGGCAGCATGGACGTAAGTTTCTGTCTCTTGGCAGGATCCAGCTCCAGCATCACGTCATCCATCAGCAGAACCGGTTTTTTCTGAGTGACCTGAGTGTAAAAAACAGCCTGAGCCGTCCTGAGCACAAGGGCAATCAACCGCCTCTGACCTGTGGATGCGGTCGGAACAAAAGGATGATTGTCCTTCATAAAGATGATTCTGTCACGGTGAGGTCCCGTCAATGTCGTTCCCGTCACTTTCTCACTTTCAAGCTTCGACTTCATCATGTCCAGCACCTCGTCAATCTGGGGGAGAAAATTCTGATCATAGCTTTCCTCTGCCTCATCCGACGGAGTTTTTTTCCATGATGGACTGTACCTGATGGAGACTCCTTCTATGCCGCTTATCTCCTCATACATCCTTCCGAAAATCTGGTTGAACTGAAAAACGGCATCCCTTCTTTTTTTCTGGATCTCAAGTCCGTTCATCACAAGCTGTATGTCATAGCTTCCGAACAGACTATAATTGTGTTCTTTCAGACAGAGATTGCGGCTCTTGAGAATTTTTTTATATCTTCTCATCACGTCTATATAAAGGACATCATACATGCTCAGTGACTGGTCAATGAAAAATCTTCTTCTCTCCGGCTCTCCCACGGCAAAGTCAAGGTCGTCATGATTGTAGAGAACGCATGGCATGGTGTTTATCAGTTCCTTTCTGTCATGCAGGGTCTTTCCGTCTTTTTCGATCCTTTTTTTTCCTTTGTCCAGGCATATAAAAGTTGAGTGAGTGACTCCATTCTCTTCCCTATACATGGTGCGGAGACTCATATTGACCTCACCCTTTCGAATCAGCTCGGTCTCAACCCGCGTCCGAAAAGACGATCCGTATGAGCTGTAATAAAGGGCCTCGAGAAGATTGCTTTTTCCCTGTCCGTTTTCACCCGTAAAATAGACTTCCTTCGCAAGAAGATCTATGGTGCAGTCTCTGAGATTTCTAAAATGTACCGGCGAAAGAGAAAGAAAAGGCACTATTCTTTTTGCATCGGCATAATCACGTGGAAGAAGTCACCCGCAGGCTCAGGTCGCATGGTGACGGGTTTCATTTCCTCAGTAAACTCAAAGGTGATTTTCTCGGCTTCCATGACTTTAAGGGGCTCGTCCACGTAGCGGTAGTTCAGGGCAATGACATAATTGTCTCCGTCATACTCGCACGGAATCTCCTCATCCGCGTTTCCCATCTCCATGTTCTGAGAGGTGATCTTGAGAACACCGGATGATATGTTAAAGTAGAGTCTTCCCGCCTTTTTGTCCACCATCAGGGCCACACGCTTGAGTGCATTGTTCAAGTCGGATTTTGTCACTCGGAAATTGTGATCCTGCTTTTCCGGAATTACGCGTTCATAATTCGGAATCTGTCCCTCAATCAGTACGGAACCGAATTTGTATGTGCCGAAACGGAAGAAAATCATCTTGTCCACGACGGCTATTGCGATGTTTCCCTCATCAGGAGCTCGCTTTGCGATTATGTTCAGAATTTTCGGCGGAATGATTACGGACGGAAAATCAGACACACCTGCCAAAACTTGTTTTGAGTCATAGCTGAGACGCTTTCCGTCGGTTGCCACCAGAATAAGATTATCCTCTTTCTTTTCAAAGAAGACTCCGTTCATGAAAAGACGCGTTATGTCGTCGCTTACTGCAAAAACAGTCTGGGTAATCATCTCCTTGAATTCATGGGCAGGAACGTCGAAGTATGGAACCTCGTCTGCAGAACTGAAATTCGGGAATTTTTCAGCTGAGATGCTTTTTATCTGGAATTTGATTTTCTTTCCCACCGGTCTGATCACCACGTTGATTGCGGTTTCCGAAGATGAGTCAGTCTCCTGGTTGAATTCAATTTCTCCCTCAGGAAGTGCGGTTAGGATGCCCATGAATTTGTCACAGAAAATTGTCGTGGATCCCTCTTCCATAATCTGGATTGGAATCTGGCTCTCAAAATTTACCTTGCTGTCAGTAGCTTTCAAGGTAAGAGTGTTATTTGAGGCATACAGAGCCACATTTGAGCGTATATCCGCTGCCTGCTTTGCCGAAATGATTTCCTGGGCAATGGAAATTTCCCTTATCATTGCGTCTCTATCGAATGTAAATTTCATATATACTCCTGTTTTGTTCACAAGTTCTAAATTTTATAAATTTATAAATTTTAGTAGTAGTAATAATAAAGCCTGTGAATTCTTGAAAATTCACTTTAAGTCATTATTTTACCGAAACTTGGTCTGTGGAAAAGTCAGTGACTTGAATTCACAGATTTTACACATTTCCACAAGGATTTGACTTTACCCCAAGTTTTCCACAACATTGTATCAAATAAATAACAAGTTGTCTTTATCTTTTTATGTATTTTAAGCTCAAAAGAAAAATTTTTTTTCTATAAATAGCTCATTTCTTGAAGTCCTTTATTTTTCTCACGAGCATCTGGATTGTGGAGTCCAGAACAGAGTCAGTCTTGAGCTGGTCTACAATCTTTTCGTAGCTGTGAAGAATCGTAGTATGGTCCTTTCCGCCGAATTCATTTCCCAAGTCAGGATAGGAATAGTCGCAGAGCTCACGGGCTATGTAGATTGCGATCTGCCGGGGAACCACTATCTTTTTGGTCCTCTTCCTGCTTTTCAAGTCGGCTATGGAAAGATTGTAGTGGTCGGCCACAACCTTTTGGATTGTGTCAATGGTAATTGATCCCTCGGATGCCTGGCTGATTGTATTTCTGAGTTCTTTTTGGGCAATCTCTATGGTAAGGGGTTTTCCCATGAGGTCAGCATAGTTGAGCATGGTCGTGAGGCATGATTTTAACTCACGCACGTTTGACTGTACATTTTTCGCAATGTAATCAACTACTTCGGAAGGAATGTCCTCGTTTTTGTTCATCAGCTGGATTTCTTTCTGAAGGATTGCCTTTCTTGTCTCAAAGTTAGGGGGCTGCAGATCGATTGACATTCCGCTGGAAAATCTGGAGCGAAGTCTGTCCTCAATTCCCTTTAATTCCGTAATCGGGCGGTCGCATGTGAATACCATCTGGGCATTTTTCTGATGAAGGGCCTCAAAAGTATGGAAAAGCTCTTCCTGGGTCATCTCCTTGCCAATGAGAAAATGGATGTCATCAATCAAAAGCACGTCAAGTTTTCTGTATTTATCCTTAAATTTTCCCATAACCTTGTCGCCCAGTGAATTTGTAAACTCATTGGTAAAATCTTCCGCGGTTATATAGCAGATTTTGATGTTGCCCTTGTTTTTGTTGTAGATATAGTTTCCGATGGACTGCATGAGATGGGTTTTTCCAAGACCGACTCCGCCGTAAATCAGCAGGGGGTTGAATTTTGAGCCGGGATTTTGGGCCGCAGCGTAGGATGCCTTATATGCGAAATCGGAATTTTCTCCGGGAACAAAGGTGTCGAAGGTAAACTCTTCTTTGAGCTGTGGATGCTTTTTCAGGGGTTTTACAGGATTGTCATAGTTTTCTTTGTCGGATGAGGAATTTTCATCGCTATGATAGGACTCCTTTTCCTCAGGTATTTCTCTGGGCACGGAGGGAGTGACGAATGAGTTTTTGGTTATATATGTGATTGAGACGGTCTGTCCGGTAAGTTCCTCAATTTTGTCCTGAACTGCCTTTACGCTTCCACGGCTGACCATTGAGTCCCACATGAATTTTGAGGGGACTGAGACAGTGATTTCTGTAAGGGTGTCCTTTATGTATTCCATCTTGAACCAAAGCGTAAACTGATCCTCGTTGCCGTTCTGACGGTATTCTTCCCTCAGAAGATTCATTGCCTCGTTCCAAAATGCCTGATAATTTTGTTCATTCATAGTTTGTTATTATAACCCTTCTTTACTTTTTTCTTCAATATGGGTATACTAAATTCCTAAAAATATTCTATTATTGGGATAGAACGCTCTGGTGAAATCGGGCGGTTCTAGTGGGTGAAAAAATGTCTGACGAAGAAGATAAGAAATATTCCGCAAGCAGCATTCAGGTTCTTAAGGGGCTTGAGGCTGTCCGAAAGCGTCCGGGTATGTATATTGGTTCCACCGGACCGAATGGGTTGCAACATCTTGTGTACGAGGTAGTGGACAACAGTATTGATGAGGCCATGGCCGGTTACTGCGACACGATTACCGTCGCTCTCGAGAAGGATGACATCTGCCGCGTTGAGGATAATGGACGTGGAATTCCGGTTGACATACATCCCACCGAGCATGTCTCAGCTCTGGAGCTGGTTCTCACAAGACTGCATGCCGGAGGAAAATTCGACAAGTCCAACTACAAGGTTTCAGGAGGATTGCACGGTGTCGGTGTAAGCTGCGTGAATGCCCTTTCAGTGTGGATGGAAGCCTTCGTCCACCGTGATGGAAAAAGATACGAGCAGAAGTATGCCGAGGGAAAGCCGAAGACAAAGGTTGAGTGCCTTGGTGAGACTAGCCTGCATGGAACCATTATCCGCTGGAAAGCCGACAAGACGATTTTTACCGAGACTACGACCTACAATTTCGACGTCCTTGCCCAGAGACTCCGCGAGCTTGCTTTTTTGAACCCCGGAATCACAATCAAATTCCGTGACGAAAGACTTGAGACTCCGAAAGAGGTCGTTTATAAATTTGAGGGCGGAATCAAGCATTACGTCACAGTCCTGAATGAGGGAAAAAAGATAATCCCAGACGAGCCCCTTTATATTTCCGGCGAGGAAAACGGCGTGATGATGGAAGTCGCTATGCAGTATGTCCGAGACAGCTACAGCGAGAACATCCATTCTTATGTAAACGACATCAACACCCACGAGGGAGGAACCCATCTTGACGGATTCAAGCTTGCCCTTACGATTGTCCTGAACAAGCAGCTTGAGGTTGAGAATAACTCCCGCGACAAAATCCGCAAAAAGCTCGTCAGCGCAAATCCGAAAAATCCTGAGAAGCTTTCAGGAGATGACGTGCGCGCGGGACTTACGGCGGTTCTTTCGGTAAAAGTTCCTGAGCCCCAGTTCGAGGGACAGACAAAGACAAAGCTCGGTAACAGCGAGGTCCGCTCCTATGTGGATGAGCTTGTGAAGCAGAAACTTACAATCTGGTGCGAGCAGAATCCTCAGCAGGTGGACATGATTCTTGAGAAGGCGGTAAGTGAGGCCGTCGCAAGGATAGCGGCACGAAAAGCAAAGGAGGCGAGCCGTCGTAAATCTGGACTGGACAGCTTTGGTCTTCCGGGAAAACTTGCCGACTGTACTTCGAAGAAACCCGAGGAATGTGAGGTGTACATAGTCGAGGGAGACTCTGCAGGTGGTTCCGCAAAACAGGGCCGCGATCCGAAGATTCAGGCCATACTTCCTCTGTGGGGTAAAATGCTCAACGTAGAGAAATCCCACGCGGACAAGGTAATCAACAATGACAAGCTCCAGCCGGTCATCGCGTCTTTAGGTACGGGAATCGGAAAGGATTTTGACATAGAGAAACTGCGCTATCACAAGATCATAATCATGGCGGATGCCGACGTTGACGGAAGCCACATCTCCACTCTGCTTCTCACCTTCTTCTTTCGCTATATGCCCCAGCTGATTGAGAACGGTTATGTCTACATAGCCATGCCTCCTCTTTACCGTGTGAGCTACAAGAAAAAGGATTACTTCACGTTCACCGACGAGGAGAGAGATTCAGTCATCGCAAAACTCAGGAACGAAAATCCCGGGGACATAAAGCTGGACGTTCAGCGTTACAAAGGTCTTGGTGAGATGGAATGGCAGGAGCTCAAGGAGACGACCATGAATCCCGCCAACCGCAAGATGAAGCAGGTTCATTTGACCGATGCAGAGGAAGCGGACAAAGTGTTCAATATCCTCATGGGTGAGGAAGTTGAGCCGCGGCGAAAGTTTATAGAAGAAAACGCCGTTTATGCGACTCTGGATGTCTAATAGGAAAAAAGGAAAAAGAGAATGGAAGAAATAAAAACTCCGGAAGGCGGTACACTGATTCCGGTCGCCATTGAAACAGAAATGAAAAAGGCATACATCGACTACTCAATGTCGGTTATTGTTGCCCGTGCCCTTCCCGATGTGCGTGATGGTCTTAAGCCGGTTCACCGAAGAATCCTCTACGCGATGAACGAAGAGGGTCTTCACATGAGCGGAAAAACCCGTAAGTGTGCGACCGTGGTTGGAGACGTTCTCGGACGCTATCATCCTCACGGAGACGCTTCGGTTTATGATGCGATGGTCCGTTTGGGACAGCATTTTTCCATGCGCTACATGCCGGTTCAGAAACAGGGAAACTTCGGAGGCATTGACGGAAGCCCTGCCGCTGCATACCGTTACACCGAGGCAAAGATGTCGAACATTGCTGAGGAAATGGTTTCCGACATCAAAAAAGACACGGTGGATTTTCTTCCCAACTTTGATGACACAAGACAGGAGCCGGTTGTTCTTCCCGCGAAATTTCCATTCCTTCTGTGCAACGGTTCAAACGGAATCGCCGTCGGTATGGCAACGAACATGCCCCCTCATAATCTCCGCGAGGTGGCGGCGGCAATCAGCGCATACATCGACAATCCTGAGATCAGCATAGACGAGCTTTGCTCTTGCATCAAGGGGCCCGACTTTCCGACCGGTGGAATCATCTTCGGAAAAAAAGGAATCAGGGATGCGTATAAGACCGGACGCGGCAAACTGATTGTTCGTGGTCGCTTTACGATTGAAGTGGACAAGCACGGAAAAGAGTCCATCGTTTTTACTGAGGTTCCGTATCAGGTGCGCACTGACGATCTTTGCAAGAGAATCGGTGAGCTTGCCCGTGAGAAAGTGATTGATGGAATTGAGCGTGTGAATGACAGTTCCGCAGGTGATGATGTCCGCATAGTGATTGAGCTTAAGCGAGGGGCCATGACAAAGGTTGTGGTGAATCAGCTTTTTGCGAAGACAGCCCTGCAGTCAAGTTTCGGCGTAATCAATCTTGCGCTTGTGAACGGTCGTCCTGAAATCCTCAATCTCAAGCAGCTGATTAAATGTTTCGTGGATCACCGCAACAACGTGATTGTACGTCGCACCCAGTTTGAGCTTAAGGAAGCGAAGAAACGTGAGCATATCCTTGAGGCTCTCATCGTTGCCGTTGATGCGATTGACGAGGTAATAAAAATCATCCGTGGAAGCCGCGACGAAAATGAGGCAAAAGCGGAATTGATGAAGCGATTCGGATTTGACGAGGAGCAGGCACAGGCCATAGTTGACATGCGTCTCGGTCGTCTCACAGGATTGCGCATTGAGGAACTCCGCAAAGAGATGGAGGAAATCAAAGTCCTGATTGCTCACTTGGAGGATCTGCTTGCTCACAACGAGAAGATTCTTGCCCTTATCAAGACAGAGACAAACGAGCTTTCAGACAAATATGGCGATGACCGCCGTACTGATATTGTCGCGGGTGAGGTTGAGGAAATCAACGTGGAGGACCTGATTAAGGAAGAGGACATGGTGGTTCTCATTTCAAAGTTGGGTTACATCAAGCGTGTTCCGGTAAGTCTCTACCGCAGTCAGGGAAGGGGAGGCAAGGGAACAATTTCCGCCAAGCTTGTTGAGGAGGATTACATCAACCAGATGTTCGTCGCCTCAACCCACGATTACCTGATGTTCATAACCAACGAGGGCAAGGCATACTGGATTAAGGTTCACGAGATTCCCGAGGCGTCAAAGACAAGCCGTGGCTCACACATCAAGAGTCTGCTCCAGGTCAGCGCGAACGAGGAGATTACGACAACCGTAAGCCTTAAGGAATTTGTGGAGGATCAGTTCCTCTTCATGGCAACCGCAAACGGCATTGTAAAGAAAACACCGACCTTCGAATTCAGAAACGCAAAGTCCCGCGGTATGCAGGCGGCTCGTCTTGATGACGGTGACACTTTGGTCAGCGCGATTCTCTCCGGCGGAAAGGATGAGCTCTTGCTTGTGAGCCGTCGCGGTCAGGCTCTCAGAATCAGTGAGGAAGAAGTTCGTGCCATGGGTCGTGCGGGTCGCGGCGTAAACGGAATGAAACTGAGTGACGGTGATGAGCTTTGTGCTGCGATCCATGTGGATGAAAATGCTAAGATTGCCGTCGTCACAGAAAAGGGTGTAGGTAAGAGAGTTGATTTTTCCGAGTTCAATGCTCACGGTCGTGGAACCGGCGGACAGAGGATTTTCGGAAATGTGGATGACAAGGGTGAGATCATCGGAGCTCTTACTGTTCAGGATGATGACAGCATAATGTGCATCACAAGCCAGGGAACTTCCCTCCGCGTTGAGGCGTCCCAGATTTCTCAGCAGGGAAGGGGAAGCAGCGGTGTCCGTGTGGTCGATATAACCGAACCTGATTATGTGGTCGGCATTGACAGAATCGCACGCTCCGAGGATGACAATCTGGACTCATAATAAAACATGTTTTTCATTGTCGGCTGTCCGGTTAATTCCAAATTGGTTAATCAGGCAGCCGATTTTTTATGCGATATGTATTTTAAGTTTAATTTAATATATTTTTCTGTAGACAATTTTCATTTATTATTGTAGAATGTATTCAACTTATAGAGGTTTACCTCTCCGGTAAATCAATATCCATCAGGCTCCGGGCAAATGAATAGTTTGTCCGGTTTTTTTTGCATTTGTGCCAATGTCTATAAGATACACTCTATATATAGCGTCTGTTTTGTAAATTTGATTAAATGAACACTATTAATCGCTTTCCATAAGATGATGGCATTCCCCATTGTTCTGCGGTGTGGTTGATGGTTTTGGGAGATGTTCCACGTGGAACATAAAAGTTTGGCAACTTCCAAACATCATTTTCACGGGCTTTTTTGGTGAATCATTCTTCTGTGGTGGACTTGGTAATTGGTGAAATTAGGAGAAACTCATAATACTTTTAATAAGCTAGGCTCTTCGGATTAATTGATAAATTGAGTCTATATTTTTCTTGATGCTTGTCATGAAGAGTTTTATAGAGGTTCAGGATAATAAATGCAGAAAATCAAAAAGATTTGTAAACATCGGAAAAAATCCTGAATTGTTCCACGTGAAACATTCTCATAAAATTGATTCGTGCGGAGGGTTTAATACCGTGCCACAAGCCGACGTACTGCTCTGCGGCGGGAATGGTGATTTGTTAAGAAAAGACTGACCAATTCAAAAGATGTTTTAATGCAAACTTGGTTTTGGATTTTAGAAATACTTATGTCTCTTTCGTAGAAGGACAATGGAAAAGCGATCACTTATGGATTAAACTAACTCCGTAGATTTTAACATATGGCAACATCTAAAAATTCGTTTTCAATGTTTTTGTCGAATTTTAAGTCATTGAGATTCCCGTATATTTGAGTGAAAAAATACAGATGTTCCACGTGAAACATTTTCAGAGAAATGTACTTTCAGAGAGATATTGATTCGTGCGGAGGGTTTAATACCGTGCCACAAGGTGACGTACTGCTCTGCAGCGGAGTTGGTGATTGCATCTAAAACACATTCAACTCATTTATGATTATGGAGTATAGAGCAAGATGGATATTAAATCTGTAGAGTTGACATATATTATGCAAGAAAAAGCTGTTGTTCCATGTGAAACATTGTCCCCAAGTTATCCACAGGGGTGAAAAACTCTGTTTTGGATTTGAAATTCGTAAATTCTTATATAGAATGAATTTATAAATTCACTTTTGAAGAGTTTACAAGTTACTTGAATTTTCCAAAAGTTTTCCACAGATTTGTCTCTTTTTTGTTTGAAATAGTGCATAAGGCTTAATACCGTGGCACAAAGTGGGGAATTGCTCTGCGATAGGGGTGGTGATTGTTAAGTTCATTTATGAGGGCGAGAAACTAGTTTTTGCCATTTGGATTGTTTCAAAAACCAGCTTGCATTGTTGGTATAAAAAAAAGACCTGCTCTGAAAGTCTTTTTCTGAACAGGTCTGTTAGTGAATCCATATAGAAGAGTGTAGAAAAAATGTTCCACGTGAAACATTCCTTAGATTTTGTCGCCGTAGAATAAAACTTTTGAACCTCGGTTTGGAGTCCATTTTTCTTTTCTTTGAGCCGGCAACTCATCCACGGACCCTTGTACAAATCCCAGATGCTCGAACCAGTCAGCGGTTTGTGTTGTCAGAAGAAATACCCTTGAAGCATTGTTTTCTTTCGCTTTTTGCAGAAGATATTCAATCAGCTTAGGCCCCAGCCCTATGTGCGAGAAAGATTTGTCCACGGCGACTCCTGCAATCTCCATCTGTCCATCGGGGTAGGGAATCAATGCTGCGGTTGCCCGGATTGCCCCATCAATTTCGTACACTATATATGAAGAAAGTTGCTCGTGTAACATTTGCTTTGTTCTGGGCAAAAGGATTCCCTCGTCAACGAAAGGTTTCATCAGTGTGAGAACGGCTGCTATATCCTCGCGGATCATGGGGCGGATGTGTCCGTAATTGTTCGCATAAATCATTGTGCCTGATCCCAGGTCGCTGAATATTTCACATGGAACGCTGCCGTCAAATGAACCGTTTAAGATATGAACGCGGGTAACTCCTTCTTTACACGCTTCCTTGGCAACTTGAAGCAAGAAGAAAATCTTTGCTTTGATATCTGAGTCAGTAACTACCGAACGGTCGGAAGTTAAATCACCAGAATTCGGCAAAACTTCCGAATGGTTGGTAGTTAAATTCGCTTCGATAAAAGAATCCAGCTCCTCAAGGTTCATAGCCGGAACTGTACCCTCTGGTGAAAGTCCTATGCTTTTGGGTACAGAGAAATTGCTGTTATTTATGTCGGCTCCGGGAACCAGATAAAAAAGTTTGTCCGCCTTTAATCGAATGGCAATCTGTTCGGCCAGCTGTATGGAAGAAATGTTGTATGGTTTTCCCGCGACGCTCCATCCTATGCATGGAAAAATCGGGATGAAACCATTATCCAGGACTGTCTGTATGGAATCAATTTGCAGCTTGTCAATCTCTCCTGCCGTGCTGTAATCAAATCCGTTGATGACACCCTTTCCCCTTGCCCGAACCCAGTTACCGATAACGGCTGTCTTTTTTTCTCCTGCAAAAGCGGTCATAATCTGGTTGGACACATCAAAGGCGGCCATTTTTATTAGGGGCATTGCTTCGGGGCCGGTTATGCGGCAGTTGTTGTAAAAGGACCACGGAATGTTGGAGCTTGTCAAAATCTCGCTGATTCTTTTGCTTGCTCCTGGGACAAGAATAACTTTCAGCCCTGACTCATGGATATAGCAGATGTCCTTGATGTGGCTCAGAAAGATGGGGGAGTCAATCAGCTTGTCATCAATATAAATTATTACCAGGGCATTTTTGAAACGCCGGATGTAGCGGATGACGTCGCGGATTCTGTCCGCCTTTTCGTGGATTATAGTTTCTTTGTTCATGGATTCAGTATTGCGAAGTAGAAAAAAAGTGTCAAGTGCATGGAAAGGGCAAAAAAAAAGCTGCAAAGCAACATCCGTTTGGTCTGGACGGTCTGTTCAAGTCTGAATAGATTGCCTTGCAGTATTTGCAAAGTATAGGAAATTCGAATAAAAAAAGGAAGCGATTGATTGTATGTTTTTTTAAGATAAATTCACATACTTCGTAGGGAAAGTGATTTTTTTCAGGCAGAGACCCGGAAGAATTTGCTCGGAAAGTTCCTCGTGAAAAAAAACCACCAACTGTCCGCGATTGTTATAGGAGGTGATGAACGAACAGTCGGTAGTTCAATAAGGATATTTATATAATAAAGCTAAAGGAAATATTTAGCAAGTATTATTTTGACTTTTGGCGAAAAAAAATGAAATTTTTTTCAGAATTCATTTTCGCACCTTTTAAAGCCTGTGTCATGGTTTAAGGGATCGGTATATGGACTTTTTGGAGATTTTATAGGCCGTTTTTAGGCGTAACAGAAAACTACCGTTCGGTAGTAGAATTGTAAAACTAACTAACGGTCGTAAGTCGATTTTTTTCCGTGCAAAGGGCATAAAAAAAGCTGTCTAAATCAAATTAGGCAGCCTTAGTTGGTTTTGTGATTTTTACTGGTGATTAGAAATCATCTTTGTCCAAAAGAGTGGTGTTTCCATAATTCAGCTCGTCGTCCAGACCGAGATCATCATTGTTTTCGGCAAAGGGATCGAAATCATCTGAGTCAACGTCCAAATCATCCTCATTCTCATCATAGATTGTTGGAGGCATTGTTGAGTCAACGAAGCGGTCGATAAGCTCAAGCTGTTTGTCTGTGTCTTCGTCAGTCCATTCAGGCAGGTCGGAAATGTTGGGATATGAATCCGTGAATGCATTGAAATCGGTCGTCAGTTTTTCCACTGAATCCGGATTGTTGTTGTTCTCTGCGCGGATGACGATTTTTGTCAGTCCCTTGAAATATTCGTCAATTTTTTCACGGTTGGGATTTTTCTTTTCCTCTTCGCTGGTCTGCTGCGTGTTCTGAGAAGCCGCGTCTGTTTTTCCTTCCTGATTTTTTGGAGCGCATGAAAAAACAAGCAGCGTAAAAATCAGCATAAAAATTGATTTCAAAAAAATGTTTGCTTTCATGTAAAAAAGGATATAGCATTTTTTTGTTAGGGTCAAGTAGGATTTTGGAGGATGAAAAATCAGTGTCAGGACATTTTTTCTTCAAGCTGATTTTTGTCCCTGGTGATGTTCTTGAGCCATGTCTTTCGGAAGTAGTGCACAATCACAATTGGCATTTTCTCAAACTCATCAAGGTAGAGTACGAAATAGACCCAGACCGGGGAGAGTTTGAAAACGAAAGCGGCGAGCAATCCCAGGGGAAGAGACACGAGCCACATGCTGATTGCGTCAGTGATGAATCCGAACTTTGAGTCTCCTCCAGCACGGAAGATTCCGCAGATGAGACCTGTGTTTACCGCGCATCCGATAATTGAATACGAGTTGATCAGGAGAAGGAGAGTCCGGTAGCGGGATGCCGTTTCGTTCAGGTCCGCAATCATCGGCAGGACTGGATTCAGACAGAGGACCAAAATCGCACCGAAGATACCTGTCGCCAAAGTTACTTTCGCAAGCCGGGATGAATTTCTTTCGGCCACATCCAGATTTCCGGCTCCCATGTATTTTCCGAGGACAATGGCTCCTCCGTAGGCAGTTCCGAATACGAGCACGGTTCCCAGTCTGCGCACGACGTTCACTACAGAATCTGCGGCAACTATGTCTTCGCCGAGCCGACCAAGAATCACCGAGTACATGGAAAATGCGAGTCCCCAAACAAGCTCGTTTCCGACAGCCGGCAGGGAATATTTGAAGAAGTCTTTCGTAAGGAGCGGATTTTTTCTGAAAACAAGGTGAAGGCCGATTCCGAATTTTTTCTGCAGGATTCCGTAGATTATGCAGATCTGCATTTCGATGAATCTTGCGATGGACGTTGCGATTCCGACTCCGACAATTCCCATCTTCGGAAAACCGAGCCATCCGTACAAGAAGCATCCGTTGAGGATTACGTTGGTGCCCAGGGAAACGAAGGTCAGCACGGTGACGAAAAGGACTTTTTCAACGCTCTTGAACGCGGCATGGAAAATCTGGGAGACGGACATAAATAGGAAGGAAAAACTTACCGCCCGCAGATAGGAGGCTCCGACTCTTATCATGTTCGGGTCATCGGTAAAAAAGCGCATTATCTGTGAGGGGATGAAAAATGAAGCAAATGCGACTACGAGACCAACGGATGCGGAAATCCTGAATGCTATGCCGGAGAGTGTCTGTATTGAAACTATGTCCTGCTTTCCCCAATACTGTGCCGCGAGCATGACGAGTCCTGAGGAGAGGCCTGTCGTTACCATGAAAAGAATGAATGTCACCTGGTTTGCGAGGGATGATGATGCGATGGCCGTCTGACCTACAGATCCGAGCATGAAAATGTCCACGGAATTTACGAGGGCGGAGATGAGATTTTGAAGTGCAAGCGGGCCTACGACAAACAGGAGGGATTTATAAAAAGATTTTGATTCGCTATTCATTACGTGGAGTTTATAGGTTTATGATTAATTTATCAAGAGGAAAAAGGTGGAAAAAATCCGGCCGGAAATTTTTTTCAAATTTTTTCACTTTTTACTTGACGATAGACGAAACCCGCACTATATTTTATAATGTGAGTGTATTGACTGTAAAAATCCGCATGGCGCCAAAAATCTGCTTAAACCAAATCAAAAGGTAATTCTGGGAATTGTCGTCTCGAAAAATTCATGTCCAATGATTTTTCCGAGTTTTCCATTTGCAATTGTTTTTTCTCTTTTCCAAATGTCCCCGGCGGGATTCCGTGGGCATCTGGCTGTTTTGACCTGGGGAGGTCTGTCTATGAGCAAAAAAACTGTCTTCGCTTCACAAAAGCTTCTTGATGTTGATCAGGAGTATGATCTTGCCGTGCGTGCTATGGACGGAGATCTTGAGGCGAGAAATCTTCTGGTGGAAATGAATCTTCGTTATGCAAAAAAAATCGCCGGGAAATACAGGAACAAAAAGACGAACTTTGAGGAGCTGTTTTCCGCCGCATGTTTCGGACTTCTTGTTGCGTCAGTCTATTACAGACCGAACATGGAGACCCGCTTTGTTGTGTATGCGTCGAGGGCGATTACACAGGCCGTAATCAAGGAGATGAGCTTATACTGTCATTCGGTGAGTATGAGTCAGGAGGACAAAAAGATTGTGAAGATGCTGAATCAGGAATTGGAAAAATGTCCTGAATCTAAAATCAACGGGGTCATAGAAAATTTTATCCGGCAGAATGATTGGGACGAAGAGCGCGTGAGAAAACTGCACAAGGCTGGATGCACTTCCGTCCTGTCGATAGATTCTGGCCTTGAGGATTCCGAGGACGACGGCTGGGTTAAGGACACGACTCTGATTTCGCCTGAGGATCTTGCCGAGCGGAACATGGATTTTGAGCTGGTTCTGAAAGAAATAAACCGGCTTCCGAAAAAAGATGACCGCAGGATAATGTCCATGCTTTATGGGCTGAACGGTTACAGACAGATGAGCGGTACGGAGATCGGCGAGATATTTGGAAAGACTAAGGCATGGGTTTCACAGGTAAAGGCTAAGTGTCTTGCATATATAAGGAAAGAAATCGGCGAGGAAGATTGTGCGGCGTGAGTTCTGAATCAGCCAGTGCCCTTGATTTGGGGGGCTTGACAAAGGACACGGATAAATGCTAAATTTCAAAAACTTACTATGCGAGGACGCAGTGACGGGGGTTGCTGCGTCTTTTTTTGTTAAAAAACAGGAGGATGCCGAGGTGAAAGAATTTACAGAGGCTGTTACAAATGTGAACAATGCCGTTAACGGTGTTGTGTGGGGTACATTTGGTATTGCACTTCTGCTCATAGCAGGAATTGTGATGACCATTGTCAACAAGGGGTTCCAGTTTACCCATTTCGCTCACTGGATGAAGCGGACCATAGGTGCGATTTTCAAGGATCGTCACGTTACTGCGCATACCGAAAAAGAGAACAAGGCAATTTCCCAGTTCCAGAGTCTCTGTACGGCTATGGCTGCTACAATCGGTACTGGAAACATTGTCGGTGTTGCGACCGCCATCATTCTTGGTGGACCCGGCGCAATCTTCTGGATGTGGATTATGGCAATCTTCGGAATGATGACGAACTATTCTGAGAACGTGCTTGGAATCTACTACCGAAGGAAGGGAAAGAGCGGTGAATGGCGCGGCGGTGCGATGTACTACCTCAAGGATGGTCTTGGCGGATACAAGGGCATGAAGTGGGTTGGAATTGTTCTCGCGGTTCTTTTCAGCATCTTCTGTCTTCTGGCAAGTTTCGGAATCGGTAACATGGGACAGGTGAACTCAATTGCCGGAAACATGGAGAGCGCGTTCAGCATTCCTCCTTATGTGACGGGAATCGCACTTGTAATTCTCGGTGCCCTGATAATTCTTGGCGGATTGAAAAGGGTCGCATCAATTGCGGAGAAACTGGTTCCTTTCATGGCGATTCTCTATATAATCGGTGCTCTCGTGGTGATTTTCGTTCATGTCACAAATGTTCCGGCTGTGTTTGTCGCAATCTTCAGGGGTGCGTTCTGCTTTAAGGCCGGGGCTGCTGGTGCCGTGGGATACGGATTGCAAAAGGCCATCACCTGGGGATTCAAGCGAGGAGCTTTCTCCAATGAGGCGGGTCTCGGTTCTTCCGTCATGGTTCACTCAAGCTCAAACGTAAAGGAGCCTGTGCGTCAGGGAATGTGGGGAATCTTCGAGGTCTTTGTTGATACAATCATCGTTTGTACTCTTACGGCTCTCGTTGTCCTTTCTTCCGGACTTGTTGATTTGGAAACCGGAAAAGTGATTTCAGAAAATGCGGGCGCAAGCTTGGTCGGTGAGGCTTTCGGTACTGTCTTCGGAGGATTGGGAGGAAAGTTCATCGCCATCGCAATCCTGCTGTTTGCGTTCTCAACCGTGCTCGGATGGAGCCACTATGGAACCACCGCATGGCAGTATCTCTTTGGTGAGAAAACACAGGTTCTTTATAAGGTCATCTTCGTTGTGATGATTTACTTCGGATGTACGATGAGCCTCAATTTGGCTTGGGATCTGTCTGACACATTCAACGGCCTTATGATGATTCCGAACCTTATCGGCGTTCTGGCGCTTTGTCCGCTCGTGTCGCGCATTACAAAAAATTACGTTGACCGTGAGCTTAAGGGAAAAGATGTGGAGCCTATGCTTTCTGTGTTTGATAAAAAAGATAAGAAGTAATAAGGCGCTATCTGAGATTTGATTTTTCATAAGAAATCCGGCCGGTCAATGCGTTTGTGTTGGCCGGTCTTTTTTTTAAAAAAATAATGAAAATTTATTGACAAAACTTTTGTAATTTTGTATAAATATACTAGAATCATCAAGGGCGATGTGAAGGCTTCTTTTTTCGCGAGGGAAGAGGAGAGTTCACGTCGCCTTTTTTGTTTGGTTCAAACTTTTTTTTACACGAAGGCGTGTGTCAGTGTCCTTGTCGGGATTTCTGGCGCACGCTTTTTTTATTCTTGAATGACTAAAAATGTCCAAAGAGTAGGAGGTACGAAATGGATGTGACTAAAGTTGTTGAGGCCCTGAATGCGGATATTTGGGGAGTCTGGTTCCTGGCGGGCGCGGCGCTCGTCTTCTGGATGCAGGCGGGATTTGCCATGGTTGAGGCGGGATTTACCCGTGCAAAAAACACAGGCAATATCATTATGAAAAACCTGATGGACTTCTGCATCGGAACCGTGATGTGGTTCATTATCGGTGCGTCCTTCATGCTTTCATATACGGATCCGGTTACAGGAGAGGTGAGCAAGGGTATCTGGAGCTTCCTTGGTAAACCGGGATTCTCTGTTTTCACACAGTATGCCACTTTTGACTTTTCCGGCTTTGTGTTCAACCTGGTATTCTGCGCTACAACAGCGACGATTGTTTCAGGTGCAATGGCCGAGAGAACAAAGTTCAGCACATATTGTGTTTACTCGGCGATCATCTCTGGAATCATTTACCCGATTGAGGCCCACTGGACATGGGGCGGCGGATTCCTCGCAGAATGGGGATTCCATGATTACGCTGGTTCCGCATGTATCCACATGGTCGGTGGTATCTGTGCTCTGATTGGTGCCGCTATGCTTGGTCCTCGTCTGGGCAAGTTCACAAAAGATAAGAAAGGCAAGGTAACTGGAGTCCACGGTTTCCCCGGACACAACATTGCCATGGGCGCACTCGGTGTGTTCATCCTTTGGTTGGGTTGGTACGGATTCAACGGTGCCGCTGCCACAGACATTCCGACACTCGGCTCCGTGTTCCTTACGACTACGGTTGCTCCTGCTGTTGCTACTGTCGTTGCCATGTTGTTCACTTGGATTAAATATGGTAAGCCTGATGTTTCAATGTGCTTGAACGCATCGCTTGCGGGTCTGGTTGCAATTACCGCTCCTTGTGATGTTACCGACTGTGCCGGTGCCGCAATCATCGGTGTGGTGGCAGGTCTCTTGGTAATCTTCGGAGTATGGCTTCTTGATTACAAGCTGCACGTTGATGACCCGGTTGGTGCCGTTGCGGTTCACATGATGAACGGTATCTGGGGTACGATCGCGGTTGGTCTTTTCGCCACAGCATCCGCTCCTGGATTTGAGCTTGCAGGAATCACCGAGGGTGTCTTCTACGGCGGTGGATTCGCTCAGCTTGGAAAACAGCTCGGCGGTATGGGAATCATAATCGCATGGACTGTCATAACAATTACGATTACATTTATCATCCTGAAAAAGACAATCGGTCTGCGTGTTTCTGCTGAGGAAGAAATCGTCGGTCTTGACAAGCTTGAGCACGGACTTGATTCAAGCTACGCTGGATTTGCCATGCAGTATACAGAGGAAGAGGTGGAGGAGGCGATTGTCGCTGGTGTCGCCCTGCCCGAGTCGGAGACGATTCCCGTCAAGATTGCTCCTGAGATCAAGGCATCCTCAAAGAATGTCACGGCACACAAGGTTGTCATCGTAACAAGACAGAACAAGTTCGAGACCCTGAAAAACGCAATGAACGACATCGGAGTTACGGGTATGACTGTAATCAACGCGATGGGTTGCGGAATGCAGAAGGGTAAGGACGAGTATTACCGCGGTGCTCCAGTCAAGACGGTCAACCTGCTTCCAAAGGTCAAGGTCGAAATCGTCGTTGCGAAGGTTCCGGTGCAGACTGTAATCGACACGGCGAAAAAGGCCCTTTACACAGGACACTACGGAGACGGAAAGATTTTCGTATATCCTGTTGAGGAAGTTGTCAAGGTCCGCACAGGTGAGTCCGGCTACGACGCTCTGCAGGATGAAGAGTAATTCTTTACTTGCATGAATTGATTTGAATAAATCCCATCTTGTCACTTGGCAGGGTGGGATTTTTTTTATGTGGAAAGTGCGTGGTCCGCATCGTGAAATTTGATTACAAACCCTATTGACAAAAAAACGAATTTGCTTTAAATTGCAACTATGTTGCAAAAATCATATCACACTAAAACAACGGATTTAATTTCTCAGTTTATTCAGACGAAAATGGACTGCGGTTTTACTGCGGGAGAGCTTTCTGAGTTTTTGTCATCCCACGGTGTGAGCGTGAACAAAACGACGGTTTACAGAAATCTGGACAAGATGACGGAAAACGGCCGTCTTATGAAACACAAGTCTTTGATTGCGGACGGTTTTGTCTATCAGGCGGCGGAGGAAGAAAATCACTGTGCCGAGCATATCCATTTCCAGTGCTGCAAATGCGGCTCCGTAATCCACCTTTCGGACGAAAAGACATCGGAGTATTTGAAATCAATTTCAGAGGATTTGGGACTGCAAATCAATCTGAATCTGTCCTCGCTGAACGGGATTTGCCAGAAATGTCGGACGCAAAAGTAAGAAAAATCAGGAACCTGCTTTCGGTTCTTCTTATCATCTTCACAGTCTCCACGCTTTTTTATACGGCCGATGAAATGCACCATGTCTGCTCGCATGAGGGTTCGTCGCACGAGGACTGCCCGATCTGCCGCGTGATTCAAATTTCCGTGCAGAGTTTAAATCTTTTGACTTTTGCGCTTGCGACCGTATTTATTGCCCTGAATTTTAAAAATGTAAAAAATCATAACGACTCAATAATTGTAAAGTCTGTTTTTAAGCCCAACACATTGATCTCACAAAAAATCCGCCTGAACGACTAGATTTTCTGTCTCACGAAAAAATAAATAGAAGACAGGAAATAAAATGAAAAAGAAACCAGTTACTCTCATTACAGGATATTTGGGTTCCGGTAAGACGACCTTGCTGAACGAAATTCTGCGTCAGGAAAAAAGACGGGTCGCCCTTATTGTGAACGATATGGGAAGCATTAACATAGACGCTTCTATTATAAAGAAGAATGGTTCCGCCGTGGCTCAGAGCGAGATGTACGAGATGCAGAACGGATGCATTTGCTGTACTTTGCGCGAGGAGTTCATCAGGCAGGTGGAGAAGATTTCAGAGATTGACTCAATAGAGACTGTTTTTGTCGAGGCATCGGGAATCAGTGACCCGGGGGCGATCGCCGCGTCTTTCCTTGCTTTCGAGGATGACAATCCGGACACGAACGTCTATCTTTCAAACATCGTTACTGTCGTGGATGCGGACCGCATTTACCGCGAGTTTATGATCGACTTGCAGAATTACGATGAAAAGGACGAGAACAATCTTTCATCAAATGACATCACCACGCTGGTTGTGGACCAGATTGAATTCTGCAACACAATCATTTTGAACAAAACCGATTTGCTTGATGAGGGACAGATTGAGCAGGTGATAAAAATCATCCGCGACTTCCAGCCGAAAGCAGATATCATCAAGGCAAGTCATGGCAAGGTTGAGATTGACAAAATTATCTCGGACCAGAAGTTTGACTATGAGATGGTGGACTCCTCTTCGGCGATACAGAAGGCAATCAACTCTCTTTCTGATGAGAAAAGGGGCGAGACCGATGAGTACGGCATCTCAAGTTTTTCCTACGAATACAAGAAGCCCTTTGACGAGGAGAAATTCCTGGATTTCATCAACGATGATTTTCCGAAGGAAGTTATCCGGGCGAAGGGATACATCTGGTTCAAGGGACGTCCGCAGGATGTTCTTTTGTTCGAGCAGGCGGGAAGAAATTCATCCGTAATGCCCATCGCTTATTGGGTGGCCGCATTGGATGAGAAGACCCAAAAGGAGTGTCTTGCGGAGGACGAGGAGCTGAGAAACACATGGGATTCTGAATACGGAGACAGGATGAATCAGATTGTGTTCATTGGAAAAAATTACGACAAGAAAAAAATCATTTCCAGATTGGAACAGTGTCTTGCTTAATGGAGGAAAAAATGAAAAAGATATTTAAGGCGTTTTTGTGCGCTCTTTTTATGATTGCCGGAGCCAGTGCGTTTGCGGCAAAAAAATCAATCGTATGCGTGACTTATCCCGAGTATGACTGGGTGATGAACATCCTTGGAGACAAGGCTTCCAAGTTCAATGTGTCATTGCTTCAGAAAAACGGAACGGATCTGCACAGCTACCAGCCGTCGGTCAAGGACATCGCTTCCATTTCAACATGCGACATGCTGGTATATGTCGGCGGAGAAAGCGATGAGTGGGTGGAGAAGGCTCTTTCAAATGCGAAGAATAAAAACATGATTGTGGTGAACATGATGGAAGTGCTTGGAGACCGCGTTAAGGAAGAGGAAATCGTTGAGGGAATGGAGCACCACCATGACGGAGACGAGCACCACCATGAGGATGCTGCATCACATCATCATTCTGTAGCATTCAAGGACAGCGATGTAAAGAACCGCTCGCTCTCTGAATTCAACGGAGAATGGACATCGGCATACGTTTATTATAAGGAAGGCTCCCTTGACTCAGCCATCGCCTTTACCGCCGCACAGGAACCGAAAACTGATTTGGCCTTGTTGCGTGCCTGCTATGACAAGGGACTCAAGACTGACATTGATTACATAAATATAAACGGATCAAATGTCTCTTTCAAAATCAAGGGAAAAACAAAGGAGGCAAAATACGCATACGCCGGTTACAGGATTGTATCCTACGCTGCCGGAAACAGGGGTGTAAGATATTTCTTCGAAGTACAGGGAAAGGCCAACGGTTGCCCGAAATACATCGGATTTAATGATCACATGATCGCGCCGACCAAACCGGAGCACTACCATTTCTACAGCTCAAACAAAAGCATTGACGATATGTGCGGTGAGTCCGACAACTGGCCGACCTATTTCCCGAAGAATTATTCAAAGGACGAAGTGAGCAAGGCTTTCGCAGGATATAATCCGATGGCGCACAGTTCCGCAGCAGGTCACAGTGATCATCATGCTCACCACCACCATCATGATGAGGATGAGGAAATTGAATATGACGAGCATGTCTGGCTTTCACTCAAAAATGCCGTGATGATTGTGAACCATCTTTCCGAAAAGATACAGACTCTTGATTCTGCAAACGCCGCTGCTTACAAAACAAACACCGCATCCTATGTGAAGCAGCTCTCCGATTTGGACAGGGAATATGCAAAGACCGTTGCCACGGCATCCAGAAAAACCGTGCTCTTTGGTGACCGTTTTCCATTCCGCTACTTGACCGAGGATTACGGACTTTCTTATTACGCCGCATTCGTTGGGTGCAGCGCGGAGTCAGAGGCGAGCTTTGAGACTATCAGGTTCCTTTCGAAGAAGGTTGACGAGCTTGGTCTTAAATCAGTTCTCACCATTGAAAAGAGCGACAAGAAGATTGCGAAGACAATCATCTCAAACACAAGCGGTAAAAATCAGACCGTTCTGGAGATGGATTCCCTGCAGTCCGTGACTAATGATGACATTAAGAGTGGAAGAAATTATCTTTCCGCGATGAAGAAAAACCTTGAGGTGCTTAAGAAGGCACTCAACTAAAAAAATAGGCGGGCATCCTAAAATGGGTACCCGCTTTTTTCGCGAAAAATCGTCCCTTTGAATTTATGGATTAGAGCTTGCCGATTTTTGAATTCTCAGCCGGAAGCGACGTTACGTCAAGAATCATCCAGCCATACTTTCCCGCATCCACACTTTTCTTGTGCAAATTTGATCCAAGTTCGGTCGCAAAGTCAGATCCTCCTTCTGGAATGATGTCGAGGATTGGAATCTGCATTGCCGTGCCATCAATAGTTGCAATCACATTGTCGCCCTTTGTAAAAGAGCCGGATGTGACGGAACCGTAAACTACGCTGCGGTCCTTTAACTGCTTAGAGCGCTTGAGACCTACATCCAGTGGTTTGGGAGCAATAGAAAAAACCTTTTCAACCGCAAAGACATTCGGATAATTGCCGTCTGCAGGAAGAGTTTTTGGATCCGCCGGAACCGCAGCAGGAGCCACAGGTCCCTTTTCTCCAAAAATTGCACTGATAATACCCATTATGAGATACCTCCATATATTTCTTAAACTGTGGTTATGGCTCTGATTCTACTTCGCCACGCACTCTTTTCAGTTTAGACCCATCCGGATAACTTGTCAAGTTTTTATGCCCGGACTTAAAGTTGGGGTGCATTATCGGCAGGTCGGGTCAATTATTTTAGTTTTTTCCTGGAATTTTGTTGATTGTTTTTTTGATAAATTGTATATTTTTAATGGATAAATTTCAGAAATGTGTTTTCCCGAAACAGGGAATGGAGATTCGAGAATAATCGCAATAATATAGAGGAGAATTTATGAAAAGGAAATTATGCTTTGGTTTAACAGGGCTTGTCCTGCTTGTGGTTTCATTGTTTTTGAACATCGCTTGCGGTTCTGGAGAGGCTGCGAAAACGGGTGCCCTGGAGAGGGACGCTGCCGTAATCAGCAATCACTCGCTGTCAGATACCTTCGAGGTCGTTGATTTTTCTCCCGACGGAACTTTGAGTAACAGTATAAGTTATCCCTCGGTGCAGATACAGTTTTCCGAGCCTGTCATATCCTTGCAGAAACTTGGTGAGCCGTCTGATAAATCTCCGTATATTACGATAGAGCCGCCTCTTAAAGGTGTTTTCCGCTGGTATGGTACGAGTTTGCTCAGCTTTGAGTCATCCGATAAAGTCATTCCTCAGAAAATCTACAAGGTAAAGGTTTCCCCGGATTTGACATCGGTTTCCGGAAAGGTGATTACCGGTCAGACGGAATTTACTTTCCACACTCCTGAACTCCGCATGACGGATCTGATTCCCGGATACGGAGCCGTGCAGAATGGAGAGTATATCGACAAGGACAGCGTTCCCCTGGATGCATCCAAGGATGTGGGACTTAGTTTTAATGCTCCTGTGAATGTTGATTTTATCAAGACACAGCTCAAGGTTATGAACGCGGCGACCAACGAGGAGATTCCTTTTACCGCCAAAACAGAAAAGACAAAGGGCAAGGGCAAGGATTCCGTTGAGATTCCTAATTTCATACGTCTTACCCTGAACGGAAATATTTCGATCGATACAAGTATCACGATTACCCTGCCTCAGGGCTCATCCGCTGACAAGGACTGCATACAGACCTCAAAAGCTCAGACCCTGACCTTCCATACTTTGAAGCCTTTTACGCTGAAAGAAGTTGATTCCACCGGATATGATTATTCCAGTTATCCCAACAGAGTTGTGTTCGAATTTTCCGAGACATTGAAAGAAGGACAGGAAGCTGATGTCGCCAAGTTGATTTCCGTTGATTTTGGTGCCACGGTGACAAAGGACAATATCGCCATTGAGGGAAGAGACCTTATCGTGCACAGTCTCCCCGTAAAATACGACTCAAAATATAAGATAACAATTAATCCCGGCGTAAAAGACCGTTTTGACAGGACATCGACCGGCTCACGGACTGAAACCATAGAAGTTGCCAGGGCTCCGTCTTATGCGTCTTTCAAGGATTACGGATTCCTCATGCTTGAGGCTCAGTATAATCCGAGGCTTGCGTTTGCTTTCCAGAACCTGAAAAAAGGATCGGAATATTACTTGTCCGCGCTTACGGATGCAAGGGGAAATCCTGTAAATAAGGATTCAATTTCAGAAAAGCTTGATTCCGGATTCCCGGCGGATACTGAAATCATCAAGGCATTGGATCTGGCTCCTCAGCTTGAGGCAACGTCTTCGGGTGAGTATCATGGAACGGTTGAATTTAATGCGAGCATCAACTATGAGTACCGATACAGGAACTGGCAGACGAAGCAGTATGAGTACGAGGAAAGCTCAAGGACCAACAATCAGATAATTCAGGTGACAGATTTGGGTCTTACGGTTCGCTATGGATATAACAAAGCCGTGGTTCTTGTAAGCAGCCTGAAGACGGGTGCCCCTGTGGCGAATGCTGAGGTCAGTGCGGTCAGAATTCCCTACGACTACGGATATTCAGATATTTTCAAAAAGCCTGTCACCACGATAGCAAAGGCAACCACCAATGCACAGGGACTTGCCGTTGTTTCTATTCCCGCAAAGACTTTCACGGAGTTGTCAAAGAGTTCCGCGCGTCTTTATATAGAAGCAAAAACTTCTGACGACCACGCGATCTTCCGTCCCGACAGTCACAATATGTGGTCATCGGCTGTTGAGGAAATTTCAAATCCGTATAGTGCCGAGGAAGTAAAGAACGTTGCGTTCATCTACACGGATCGCGGACTCTACAAGCCCGGTGAGACTCTGAGCTACAAGATTATTGACCGTCTTCTTGAAAAGGGAAATTATTCCGTGTACAACGGAAACTATAAAATCTGTCTCCAGGAAGGATACTGGGATCCAAAGGTGTTCGCGACGAACGAGGGTACCACAACGAAAAATGGAACGGCATGGGGTACTTTCAAAATTCCGAATGACATGAAACCCGGAACCTATTGCCTTGCCTATAAGCATGGTGACAAGACAGTTGACTCAATTTACTTTGAGGTACAGTTCTTCGAGCGTCTTCGTTTTGAGGCGAGCGCATCCATTCCGACAATGGACTACTTTGTGGGAGACACCCTTACCGCAAGTGTTTCCGCATCTTATCTTGGCGGTGGAAGCCTGAGTAACTGTTCCTATGACGCGTGGTGGTCCCGTTCTCCGTGTGGATTCGCGCCGGAGGGCTCCAAGTTTGACAGTATGCGTTTTGGCCCCACACAGGGGTATGACGGAACCTCAACTTTGACCAAGGACGACGGAAAGCTTAATGCCGAGGGAAAAATTTCCCTGTCCCAGAAAACGGACGCTACCAAGCTCAAGGGAAAGGCATACAGATATAGTATGCATGCAAGCATCGCCGATTCCGGAAACCAGAGCATTTCGACGAGCGCATCCGCAATCGTGCATCCGGCATATTTCTACCTCGGTTTGGGCGGAATCAAAAACAACAAGGGATTCCCGAAAAAAGGCACGACCCTTAAGTTTGATTATGTGTGCGTCACTCCGGATGGAAAATCCCCTGCCGCAAGCGAGCTGCCTTCAAATAAAAAGATGACGGTCGAGCTGCTCCGTGAGGAATGGAAGGAAGTCCAGCAAATGTCATGGGACGGAAGGCTGACCACACGGTATACTCGCGAGATGGTGACGGAGAGCACAAAGGAAATTAATCTCTCAGGAAGCGACAAGGAAACCGAGCTGTCCGTAACTCCACAGAACGGCGGTGAATATCTGCTTCGTATCTCCACAAAGGACTCAAAGGACAACGAGGTAGTTACCGAAAGATATTTCTATGTTACAAGCAGCGACTGGTACTGGTTCTCCCGCGACGATGCCGATGAGATCAAGCTGACAACGGACAAGGATGTTTACGAAGTCGGTGAGACTGCCCAGCTTCTTATGCAGAGTCCTCTTCCAAAGGGTCGCTATCTGATTACTGTTGAGCGCGACGGAATTTTGTCTGAGGAAGTCCGTGAGATCAAGGAAGCTTCCACTGTGCTTGAGTTCCCAATCAAGGAAAGCTATGTGCCTGTCATGTATGTGGCGATTTCTTCTTATTCAACGCGCACTGAGAATCCGCCGAAGGATTTCAAGACTCCCGATGTCGGTAAGCCAAAGGGATATTTCGGTGTCGCTCCCCTGAACGTAAGCACAAAGACTCGCCGCTTTGAGATTGATGTGAAGACAGACAAGTCCGTTTACAAGCCGGGCGAGACTGCCACAATCAAGCTCCATGCATCGACAAAATCAGGACCCGTGAAGGATGCGGAAATCAACCTGATGGCCGTAGACCGCGGAGTGATTGATTTGATCGGCTACCATGTGCAGAATCCTCTTGATTATTTCTATGCCGCCTACAGATTCCCTGAGTGTGTCTCTGGTGGTGACAGCCGCTCCCTGCTTATGGCTCCGGTCACATATACGAGCAGCAATCTTGTCGGTGGAGACTCTGACAAGCTGGATGAAAGAAAGAATTTTGATCCCACGGCACTCTTCCTTCCTGCCATTACGACGGATGCGAACGGTGACGCGACATGTACTTTCAAGCTCCCTGATACCCTCACGGCTTACAGGATTACTGCGGTCGGTGTGGACAGGGACAATTTCTCCATAAAAGAAAGCGAGATGTCGGTTGCAAATCCTGTGTCAGTGCGTCAGGTTCTTCCAAGGAAACTTCGTATTGATGACAAGAGCGAAATTGGCGCGACAATTACGAACCTTGAGGACAAAGGCCACGATGTTGAGATTTCCATGAAAATCATCGAGGGTGTTGAGGATGACGGAAATGAGGAAAGCGTCTCAAAGCTTGTTGGAAAGGCGGAGCTCATCGGTTCGGACAAACAGAACGTAAGGGTGCAGGCAAAATCAACTCAGGCGGCAATGTTCAACATAAAGGCTGTAAGACAGGGATGGATTACAGTTGAATATACGGTACGCTCCAATGTTGTGAACGAAAGGATTGTCGTGCCGCTTGAAATTGAAAAGCCCTATCTTTGGGAGAAGGTGACGACTGTCGGTGAGGTAGGACGCGACGAGGAAAAAGCGAGCCTGGAAGAGAAAATCATAATACCGGGCAATTGTGAGGACGGAAAGGGTGAGTTCTATGTGCAGCTTGATCCGACTCGTCTTGGTGTGCTCAGGGAGGCGGTTGATTATACATTCCATTATCCGTACGGATGTCTTGAGCAGAGATCTTCCGCAGTTCTTCCTTTGATTGCGTTTGGTGATTACATCAAGGCGTTCGGTCTGAACAATGAGGTCAAGAATCCGAAGAAGGTGGCCCTTGCTGAAATCAAGAAGTGGGGTGACTCACAGCTTTCCAACGGAGGATTCCCGTACTGGCCGAGCGGAACTTATGACAGCGAGTATGTTTCCACAAGAATCGGTGAGATACTCGGAATAGCCATGGCAAAGGAAATGAAGATTCCTGACACCATAGACGTGGGCAAGCTCGCGAACTATCTGCTGGGCAAGGGATATGAGCATTTGGACAAGAGAACTACATATTCGTATTATGCCTACGATGCCGTGCATGAGCTTTATGCTGCGGTTCTGCTTGGTGCGGAAGTTGATGTGACAAAACTTGCCGATTTCCTTACTGCGGATGATGTTGATTTCTCAACTCTCTGTCTCTGCGGAATGATTTATGCAAAGGCCGGTTATAAGAACAGGGCTAAGGATGCGCTGAAGAAGGCGAAGAAATATGTTTCCGTCACAAGCCAGGGAGCGGACATCAATGCGGGCGGATTCGACGGTTACTGGTCATTCTACTGGAACAGTGCAGAAAAGTACGCGCTTCTCCTGCAGCTCCTTTGTGATACGGATCCGGGGGACAGTCTCTGTCAGCATGTGGTCTTTGAGTTGCTCAAACAGCAGAGGGCAAACCGAGGATACTGGTTCTCTACAGCAGGAACGGCACGCGTACTCACAGCCTTTGATGAGTATATCCGTGCGAACAAGCTGACGAAGCTGGATTTCACTGCCGAGGTTCTTTTGGGCGGAAATAAGGTTCTGTCCGGAAATTTCAAGGGAGTGAATGCGGAGGCGGTTGAGACGACCGTACCTTTTGGAGCTGATCCGTTGAAGTCTCTTTCCAAGGATAAGGAGATTTCACTGAAATTCAACAAGGACGGAAAGGGAACTCTCTTCTATACAACATCGTTGAAGTATGCCATTCCTCTGGAGGAGCAGACGGCTCGCGACGAGGGAATCTGTATCTTCACGGAGATTATGGACGCAAAGACCGGAGAGGTAGTGAAGGGAGACAAACTGGAGTCCGGAAAGATTTACCGCGAGAAAGTCTACGTGTCCTCAAATCACAACAGAAACTTTGTGGCGGTGCGTGCTCCCATTCCCGCTGGTGCGGAGATTTTGAACGCCGCGTTTGCGACAACCGGAACTCTCCCCGAAAACGCTGCGGAACAGGAAAGGGATTACGACGATGACTACTATTATGATTATTACGATTACTACTACGAGAATTCAAACTGGTGGTTGTCTTACGAGGGAATTTACGATACTGAGGTCCAGTACTTCTGGGATAAGTTCCCGAGAGGAAATCAGACCGTAGAGTTCACTTTCCGTGCCACACGCAAGGGAGATTTCAGCACGCCGTCTGCTACAGCCGAATGTATGTATGAGGAAGAAATCTTCGGACGCAGCAATGGAAAGAAATGGACCATTGAATGAGTGAAAAAAAACGTGCCGGTGGGAAAAAATCTCGCCGGCATTTCCCACGTATTTTAATCTTTTTGCTTGTCGTTGTGCTGCTGATTGCGGGAACGCACCTGTTTTTCTATCTTTCGCCAATGCCTGAATTGGATGCGTTTTTGAACCAGCAGTACAGCACGCGTTTTTATGACAGAAAAGGAATCCTTCTTCACATTATGCCTCTGGAGGGTGGTGTGAGGAAGGAATACCGGACCCTTGATGAATACCCTGAATATTTAAAGAAGAAATTCATAGAGGAAGAAGACTCTCACTTTTATTTTCATCCCGGTGTGAACTTCCTGTCCGTAATAAGGGCGGCAAAGCAAAACAAGGATGCCGGAAAAGTCGTAAGCGGCGCGTCCACAATCACAATGCAGCTGGTAAGGCTCATCTTTCCGCGTACCGGGGACGTTTCAATGCGGACAAAGATTGACGAGATGTTCCTTGCGTTTAAAATAGAGGCGAAGCTTTCCAAAAAACAGATTCTTGAACTTTATTTGAACAATATCCCTTTCGGAAACCTGGCGGATGGAGTGGCATCTGCGGCGAGGACATTTTATGAAAAGACACCGGATCAGCTGACCAACGACGAGATTGACGTTCTTGCGAAAATCCCGAGACGGCCTTCTGAATATGCTCCTCCAAAATCATGTGACTACAACACGAGATGCAATCATTTCATTTTGTATGCGATAAAAAATCTCAAGGAGACATACGGAGTAATTCCCCCGGAGATATATCTTTCCATTGACTGCGAGCTTACGGAAAAAAGCGAGAGTCTTGTGCAACTGCAGCTTTCCGAGCATCAGAGCGCGCGAATTCACAACGGTGCGGCTTTTGTGATCAACAATAAGACCGGGGAAATAATCGTCTGGTGCGGGGACGCGTCTTTTAAAAATGAACATGCGGGTCAGATTGACGGCGTGCTTGCCCTGAATCAGCCCGGCAGCTCCATGAAACCTCTTCTGTATGCCCATGCGCTGGAAAATGGATTTTATCCCTCGGCAATTCTCCCGGACATACAGATGGATTTTGGAGCGAGCGGTGTCTATATCCCGAATAATTTTAACAACCGCTTCAACGGTCCTGTTTCCATGCGTTACAGTCTTGCGTCGAGTTTGAATGTGCCTGCCGTTTATCTGCTCCATGAGGTCGGAATTGACACATATTTTTCAAGGCTCATGGATTTGGGGTACGAGTCGCTTTCTAAATCCCGCGAGAGTTTAGGCTTGTCCCTTGCTTTGGGAGCGGGTGAGGTGTCGCTTTATGAGATGGTCCGTGCATTCTCGGTTTTCCCGAACGACGGAAGACTGACCAGCGTGTTTTTTGAGAAGCAGGAAAAGAATCCTGAGCCTATGCAAAAAAAGAAGAGGATTTTTGACCCTGATACTACAAGGGTCATCTGCGATATGTTGAGTGACAAGTCGGCGCGTGCATTGGGATTCGGCAACGCAAAGGTTTTTGACACGCCTTATCCGAGCATTTTTAAGACAGGAACATCCAATCAGTTCCAGAACATAATTGCATTGGGGGCGACCAGCGAGTATACCGCCGGAGTATGGATGGGAAATCATGAGGGAGAAACTGTCGTCAAACAGACCGGAAGCAGCATTCCCGCCCGTGTGGTCCGGAATCTTCTGGATACTTTGACGAAGGAAACAGACGCGAAGGAATTCCTTCAGCCTGAGAAATACGAGAAGAGGGAGATATGCGCTCTCTCGGGAATGAAACCTGGACCATCTTGTCCTGCCGTGATAAAAGAGTTCGTTCCGAAAATCAGCGGCGAGAATGCGGATTTTGAAAAGACTTGCTCGTGGCACAGAGTGAAGAATGGGACAGTTGTCATTCTGTACCCTGAACTGTACCGCCATTGGGCCAGCAACAAGAATTTTCATGGTACAATTTCCTCGGAAGGTGACAGATTGCAGATAATGACACCAAAAAATAACTCTGTCTTCGTTTTGGACCCTCTCATGCCGGCCGAAGTGCAGAAGATTCATGTCATGGCACTCGGAGGACAACATGGGGGGGCACAGCTCTTCGTGGACGGCGACCATTTTTACGGTTCCTCAGATTCATTGACCTGGGATGTTCCCCTGACGAGGGGCGCGCATACTCTGACCGTAGTGTCCGGTGACGAGAGCCACACGATTTCCTACACAGTACAGTGATTCAGATTTGCTTTAGTCATCACATCTGAAGCCGATTTTGCGACGTGACGATTCCTGAGCTGACTTTTCATCCTGCATACGGCACAGCTCGTCAATTATGTAATCCGCGGCTATCTCATCCTGCGGCATGAATCTGACTTTTGAGGAAAGGGTCCCAAAATCACCCGGCGTAATGCTCTGAAAGCTCAGCAGTTTTTCTACCTGGTTTTCTGAATACTCAATCTGTGAAAAATATTTTCCCATCATGCATCTGATTCCGTCCTGTGTAAGCGGCTTGAATTCCACTATGATATGAAAACGCCGGTTCAATGCAGAGTCCATGATGGAGCGGAGGTTCGTCGTGCATATCAGTATGCCGTTGAATTCTTCCATCTGCGTCAGAAGCTCGTTTACCTGGGTGCGCTCCCAGCTGTGTTCCGCCGCATTTCTGTCCGCGAAAAAAGAGTCCGCCTCATCAAAGAGCAGTATCTGTCCTGTGCTGGAGGCCTCCTCGAAGGCTTCCTGTATGTTCTGTTCCGTCCCGCCGACATATTTGTCCAGAATGTCCGAGGCACGCTTCAACAAGAGCCCCTTTCCAAGCTGCTCCGAAATGTAACGCGCAAACTCTGTCTTTCCGGTACCGCTTAATCCGTAAAAAAGCATTCTGATTCCGTTGTTCGCATCCGGGTTTGCAAGAGCATATTCTCCGGCATTTTTTACTATCTGCACAATCTTTCCGGCATCCATGCTTGAGTTCAGAACGCTCAGGTCATAGGAATCGCTCACACTTTCCCTTGTCTTTGCCCTTCCGTTTAGCAGAGCGGAATTTTCCTTAAGAACGGAGCGTATGCAGTCAACCAAAATTTTATCCCCGGCCTGCGGGTCGTTGCCGCTTACTGATGAGCCCAGGCATTTGATTGTGCGTACCATATTGTCCACGGACGCGCCTGTCACCTTGTAATGGTCCAGCAGGGACAGAATCTGATTGCGTGTCTCTGACTCCAATTTTATGCCGCTGAGTTTTTGCTCGGCTATTCCGTGGAGCTGCTTTTGCGTCATGGAATCAAATCTGCATGAGTAATTGAAACGGCGCAAAGTGGACTCATCCATTTCCGAAGTGAAGTTTACGATCCAAATTACCTTGCAGCGGACGTTCTCAAGCATCTTGTTGATTGTACCCTTCTGCTTTACGGGCGTGTCATCGGAAAAGAGTGACAGCCTTGATTTTGTTCTGAGCAGGGTGTCAGCCTCATCTATAATCAGGACGACATCTTCCTGTGCTATGGAAAGCAGGAGATTGAGGCGGGAAAGTAAGTTCGGTTTTGAGTCACCGTTGGATTCCAGCTCCATTTCATTTTTGAAAATCATCGGTTTAAGTCCGGAGTCCTTTGCGAGGGATTTTGCGAACTCGGTTTTTCCGCTGCCTGGTTTCCCATAGAGCAGGAGGGACACACCGCCTTCCCCGGAGAGCATACGGCGCATGATGATCATGGAATCGTCTTTTACGGAAAATGAGTCCAGCGGATAGGAAGTGCTGCAGTCAATCGTCTTGAGCAAGTCCGTGAACTGGGGTTCCAGGCTTCCTTCCATAATACATTCAATCATTGTGGAGTCTATGCTCATGTCGTCGTCTATAAAACCAAGCGACCTCAGTTTGCTGTCGAAGCGGCGTATGGATTTGTATTCGCTAGATGGTATTTCCAGCATGTTCTGTATTATGGACTCATTTGTGCTTTTGGGAAGGTCCTCGATGATTTTGTGGACATGTTTGTTGCTGTCGAGCCTGTACAGAGTGATGAGGAGCTTGCATTCGTTTTCCGAGAGACCGACTGCCTTTCTGACGAAATCCACCTGGGAAGTGTCGCTTATGCTCTGCCTTATATGGGCCGGAATGTGTTTTAGTGCCTCCATGTCTTCTGACGGATTTTTTTTGAGCAGGACATTTGCAATCAGCAGGGGGAAAAATCCCTCCTCGCAATAGAGTATGCAGCGGAAAAGATTTATCATGCGCAAGTCAACGGGTCCTGCGGCGGGTATCTGGCGGTCAACCGTTTTATCCTGCTCGAAGCTGTATGGCACGGTGGAGTAATCGAACATGAGGTCTGAGCATTCCGCAGGAGTCAGCTTATTGTTTTCCACGAGCCACTCAATCTTTTTGTCAAGGATTCTGTCGGTCAGCTGATTGCGGTCGAATCTCTCCACGAGCTCATTGAAAAGAAGTACAGATGAAGTGAGGAAGTCGCAGTCCGGATAGATTTTATCCGCGATTGAGTATAAGAAATAAGCCAGTGTCCTGCAATCCGAGATACGCATTTTCGTTATTTTTGTTTCGACGTTCCCCAGTACGCGGCGCAATCTTCTTTTGTATCTTCCAATCATTTTATTCTCCTATAACATAAATAATATAGGAGGATTTTTGGAAATCGTTAAATTTCTGGAAGCTGATTGTGATTTTTTCCTGGCTTTATTTCCATTCCTCCCAGATTTTTTGCTCCATTCCGCAGGTGGCGGCATTCCTTCCGTTTCTGCATACCGGCTGACGGAGGAATTTGAGCTGGTTCTCAAACAACTTTTCCTTTTTTTCGCTGTCATCAAGATAGGAGATCAGGGCATAGTCCTTGGATTTTTTGTCAATCATGGACTCAATGGCTGCGTCCGTGCTTCCTTCCCTTTGTGCGATGGCTGAGACTACGGAGTCAAACTCACCCGCGCTCATCTCCTTTTCCTTTAAATCAATGAATTGGAATGGAATCCTCCGCTCCTTGAAAAATCTCTGTGCGGCCTTGCAGTCAAAGGATTTGTTTGTGCCGAAAATCTGAACCATTTTTTCCTCCGTTTTTCTTCTATTATAACTAGCGTTTCAAAATGTCCACGAGATGTGAGCTCGCACCTAAAAGCTCGGATCTCTCGCATGTGGCAAGATGATATTTTATGAAAAGGCCGAAAGTCTCCTCATCCATCGCGTTTAGCTCACGGCGCATATAGTCTGCGGGTCCGTCCGCCGCAATCAACTTAAGTCGTGTGCTTCCGGTCAGCCTGTTGATTTCGTCTATATCTTCTATACGCATGTATGTGTACAGTTGGTCTGGGGAGGGTACAGTATGAAAATCCTGGGTGACAGATCCATTTTCCAGACATTCCCGGATTGTGTTCTTCTTGAAGCAGTACTGGAGGATGCTGTACTCGTTCATCACATAAGCTACGAAAATAAGGCCGTCTTTTTTTGTGACCCGACGTGCTTCGTTCAGGGCCTGGATCTGGTCTTCCATTGTGTGCAGGTGATACATGGGACCGAAAAGCAGGGTGATGTCAAAGCTTTCGTCGGAAAGAAAATGCAGGTCACGCGCGTCTCCCGGCCAGCAGTTGACGTTCGCATGTTTGGACTCAAGGACCTTGAGATTATGGGGAACGAGCTCCACGGCCGTAACTGAATGTCCTTCCTCAGAAAGGGGTACAGAATAACGTCCTGTTCCCGCTCCGATGTCCAGTATTTTTAAAACTGTACCCTTCGGTATGTATTCATGGATATACTTCATGGACGTGGTGAATTCTACCTGACCGTGCCGTGTCGTGAGCCTGTGGTCCTCGTCAAATTTGTTGTAGTATTTTTCAAGCTCCGTCAATTTTTATATTTCTCCCGCGGTCTCAAGCACGATTCTGTCCAGACGATAACTTGGGCTTGTCATAAGCAGGGGCAGGGGAACTTCTATGCAGAAACTGTCACCATAATCATAGAATGGGACAGAACAGTATGCTCCATCTGTACCCTCAAAATAGGCTCTTGAAACAAACTGGATGATTTTCTTGCTGACAAGAACCCTGCATTTTACGGAAGACAACATCACATAGGCCATTCCGCTCTCGTCATCATCCATTCCCAGCTCATCCGATGAAAAATCCTTGGCAAAGGTAAACGGAATGTAGCATTTGTTTCCTGATTTTTTCGGCAAAAGGGATTTCTCGTCTGCGTCTTTTGTCTTCGGGTCAATGGAAATCCGGGCTTCAAATCCCTTCTCAATATCCGTATCCACTTCCGTGATTTCGCTTTCGTCAAAGGGGCCTCCCTCGGCAAACTCACCGATAAGGTCATCCTCGGTCGCTTCCTCTCCGGCCAGTGCCATGATGATTTTGGAGAATGTCAGCTTGTAGTAGATTTCGTATTGCCCATTTTTGTAGGAAATGCTCTGCACATAATCAAAGCAGGATGTGAGCAGCATTGTGGCCAGAATGATAAGCGAGACAAAGCCCGTTCTAAAAATTTTTTTCATATCATACTCCTTTTTACTCCGATTTTCTCCATCACTTTCTCAAGCGGTGCATTCATTTTCTCTGCGGCAAGCTTAGGATCTATATTAAAATCTCTGATGGCAATCACGGCATCATCAACGGATTTCTCCTCCGCCCCCTGTATTTTGCCCCTGCTGAGTCCCAGCTGCATTCCTTCCGCAAGAGCCGCCTGCCTCTCTTCCCTGCGTATGTCCATTTCACGTAAATTCATAGCGGCATAAACCTCCTTGAACTGCTCGTCTTCCTTCAACTTAGCGACCCTGCTTTTTAGCCGGTTCGAAAAATCATCATCGCCCGCGTCATTCGTTCGGACGAACCTGAGGAAATCCCTCACTTTCCCGTCCTTTTCCCTTTCGCACGCACTTGCATTATAAATCATTTTCGTAGTTTTGTCACCGAAATTCAGCCAGTCAAGCTCATGGCATTTTGTCGTGAAGGTAAGCTCCTCCACGGATTTGTAGCGGTAGAATGATGTACTCATATAGTCTCCTGGGGTTGTTATGTTTGGACAGATTTACTTCGTGTGTGAGAGGAGGAACTCCAGCATGGGGAGCATTTTGTTCAGGAGGCCGCATTTTATCAGCAGGTTCCAGAAGGGCTCCATTTTTTTCCAGCCGCCGGTGTATGCGAAATGTGAGAGCTTGTTTTTTAATGTGGCGTCGTGGGAACAGGAAGCGAAGATGTTTTTCCATGAGTAGAAGTCGCGGTATGCTCTTTTGTAGCCGGACTCAAGTTCCGCGGGCGTGAGAAGTGCTGGTTTGTATACGGCGTGGCGTGTGTCGTATAGACTCCAGTCGCGGGTCATTATGCGTCCCTCGCTTTCCATTTTGCTGAACAGTCTTGTGCCGGGATAGGGGGTGAGTATGTGGAATGTCGCCGTGGTGATTGCGTGCTCCACTGCCCAGTCAACGGTACGGGAAAACACGTCTTTGTCATCGTCGTCCAGTCCGAACACAAAGCTTCCGTTTATCATTATGCCGAGCTCATGCAGTCTTTTTACGGCGGCCGAATAATCGCGCGAAAGATTCTGTGCCTTGTTGCTCTGCGCAAGATTTTTTGGCGAGAAGGTCTCAAATCCGACGAATATGCTCCTGAGACCTGCCTCCGCCGCTTTTTCGATTAAATCCCCGTCAAGGATTGAGGACACTGTGGCGGCTCCCTGAAACACACGGTTCATGCCCTTCATTCCGTCAAACAATTCGCGCGCGAATTGTTTGTTTCCCAAAAGATGGTCGTCCAGAAAATAAAGATGCCGGCCAGGGAGACTCTCTATTTCCTTGAGTGCTGAGTCGACACGGCATGTGTAGAAAGATTTTCCGCTTCCGTAAAAGGCATCCTTGTAGCAGAAGTCGCAGTGGTGCGGGCAACCCCTTGAGACGACGAGAGAATTCGGCACGAAGTATTTGCTTCTTTTTATGAGGTCGCGTCGTACCGGCGGAATGTTTTCAATCGACCTTTCTTTTGCGGCATAGATTTTTTCGGCCTTGTGATTTCTGAAATCGCTTATGAATCTGGGAAAGGCTTCTTCTCCGGGGCCGAGGATTACCGTGTCAGCATGCTCAAGTGCCTCATCAGGAAGGGACGTAACATGGAGCCCTCCCATCACCACATGGATTCCGCGGCTTCTGTATGTGTCCGCAATCTGATAGGCGCGATATGCGTTTGTTATGTAGACCTGCATACAGACAAGGTCGGGTGAGTCGTCGGTGTGAAGTTTTTCCACGTGCTGGTCAACAAGCTCCACCTCATCGTCGGCGGAAAAATATCCTGCGAGAGTCGCAAGTCCGAGAGGGGGAAAAAGCGAATATTTTATGGGCCTCCAGAAAGGGCTTTTTGCTTCCTCCAGCGAGGGGAGAATCATCTTGACTTTCATGCCTTTTAAAATACCGAAAATACCTAAAAAAATCAAACGGATTTCTTGACGTGAAATCTGTATTAATCAGGGAAGCCTGTATTGAAAAAATCCCCCGTTTCTTCTATACTACTTTATATTTCCCTTTGGAGGCTTTCTATGGGTGGCGTTTTCGGTGTCGTGTCTGGCGGAGACTGTTCTTTGGATCTTTTTTTCGGTGTGGATTATCATTCGCACCTTGGGACCAGACGCGGAGGACTTGCTGTTTTCGGAGCGGACGGAACTTTCCAGCGGTCAATCCACAACATACAGAACTCTCCTTTCCGCACGAAGTTCGAGAATGACATAGGGACCCTTCGCGGACCCGTCGGCATAGGATGTATTTCGGATTATGAGCCACAGCCTCTGCTCGCGCGCTCTCATCTTGGAAGACTTGCGGTGACGACCGTGGGACTCGTGTCGAACAAGGACGAGCTGGTGGACATGCTGATGAAGGACGGAAAATCTTTCCTTGAGATGTCAGGCGGAGAAGTCAACCAGACTGAGCTGATTCTGGAGCTCTTGAACACGCGACCCACCATTGAGGAGGGAATCCGCTACGTGCAGGATGTCGTCAAGGGATCTGTCACCATGCTTGTGGCTACCCCTGAGGGAATCTACGGCGCGAGGGACAAGATGGGACGAACTCCATTGCAGATTGGAAAAAAAGAGGGTGCGATGTGCCTTTCGTTCGAGAGCTTTGCCTATCTGAACCTCGGTTATGAGGACGAGCACGAGCTTGGACCCGGAGAGATTGTTTTTGTCACCTCCGATTCCTACCGCGTGGTGCAGCAGCCGAGAAAGGAAATGAAAATCTGTACCTTCCTGTGGATTTACTACGGATACCCGACCTCCTGCTACGAGGGAGTGAACGTGGAGGCCATGAGATACAACTGCGGCAAATACCTTGCAAAGAGGGACAGGGACTCAAACATACATCCCGACTGCGCGGCCGGTGTTCCCGACTCAGGTACAGCCCATGCCGTGGGATATGCAAACGAGGCTGGCATTCCGTTTACAAGACCCTTCATTAAATATACGCCGACTTGGCCCAGGTCCTTCATGCCAACAAGCCAGGAGCAGAGGAATCTGATTGCGCACATGAAACTGATTCCGGTAAAGCAGCTCATAAAAGACCGCCGCATCCTGCTGATTGACGACTCCATCGTCCGCGGTACCCAGCTCCGTGAGACTACGGATTTTCTCTATCAGTCCGGGGCAAAGGAAGTCCATGTCCGTCCCGCATGTCCCCCGATCATGTTCGGATGCAAGTATCTGAATTTCAGCCGGTCAAAGAGCGAGATGGATCTGATTGCGCGCCGCGTTGTCAAGCAGTTTGAGGGCGAGAATGTGAGTCCTGAGGTTCTGGCGAAGTATTGTGACCCCAATACCCCCGAGTATGAGAAAATGCAGGAGGAGATAAGAAAGCAGCTTCACTTTACGACGCTCCGCTTCCACCGCCTGGATGATATGCTTGATTCGACCGGACTTGACAGATGCAAGCTCTGTACCTATTGCTGGAACGGTGTTGAGTAAGTTTTAATTTAGGCTGATGCTATGCTGACGGGGATTCCGCGCCTCCATGTTTCGACCACGCCGAGATCATCATCCTCCACGCGCTCAATGAGACCGAGGTTCCACCATTCCCTGTGGCCTGCGTACTCAATGGCGGGCTCTGTACCCGTGGACTGGAGCATTCCGTTTCTGAACCTGTAGATTACCGGCCTTGCGCTGAATACATCGAATCCGGGCTGTCCCTGTGCAATCGCCTCGGAGTCCTCTATTCTGAGGATCTTGCCCTGAACCGGAGTGCCGTCATCACTTGAGAAAATTCTCATCTGCAGGAATTTGTGTGCAGAACAGGATTCCGCATACATTACGTTTCCGGCTCCTGCAATACCGGTTTCCTCATGTAAATCCATGATAGTGCCTCCCCGAAAAGCGGCATGACTTGAAATTTACCGCCCTCAATTGATATTTTCGGAATGCAGGGCTTTTCATATTAGGAATTAGGATCTTGACAGTTATCCGCCGCCGTGCTACCGTTTAAAGTAAGAAATTTCCCGCAGGGGCCATGAGGAGCTTATGAAACTTAATCCAATCATCTCAAGTCTGCTTGAAACAGACCTTTACAAATTTTCGATGGGACAGGCAATCTACCATCAGTATCCGTCTTATAAGACAAACTGGACTTTCAAGTGCAGGAATCCGGGGATAGCGTTTTCTCCGGCCATGGTCGAGGAAATCCGTGAGCAGGTAAAGCACTACTGTTCCCTCCGCTTTACCGACGAGGAACTCTCTTATCTCGGGTCCATCGACTGGCTCCACGAGGATTACATAGACCACCTGCAGATCTGGAGGCCGCGTTTCGAGGACATCACCATTTCGGAGAATGCGGACTGCGGTCTTTCCATTGAGGCTTACGGTACCTGGCTCAACACCTCCATGTACGAGATTCCGCTTCTTGCCATCGTAAATGAGGTCTATTTCAGGATGGCATATAATTACGACGAGCTTTTCAGTCAGTACAAGACCAAGCTTTCCCAGAAGGTTGACTGGCTTCTTACGGGCAAGTACAACATAGGGATTTTCTCTGAGTTCGGACTGAGGAGACGCTTGAGCGCCGAGGCCCAGGAGCTTGCGGTAAGGAGTCTCTGCGAGAACAACGGCAAGTACAAGGACTCAAAGTGCGTGGGTACGTCAAATGTCTACCTCGCGATGAAATACGGCGTGACCCCGGTCGGAACCATGGCGCATGAGTTCGTGATGTGCGTGGGACAGGGAAATCCGATGTACAATCCCGCGTACTCCAACAAGCTTGCGATGGAGGCTTGGACAAAGGAATACGGTGTTTTGAACGGAACCTATCTCACTGACACCATCGGGGACAAGGCGACCATGCTGGACATGGGATACACTTACTCAATCTGTTTTTCCGGCGTGCGGCATGACTCAGGGGATCCCTACGCGTGGGGAGAGGCCTGGGTGGAACATTTCAGCAAGTTCTACGAGAAATACAAGGACGAGAGGGTGAATCCCAAGACAAAGACCCTGCTTTTCAGTGACAGCCTTGATTTCGAGAGGGCGAGCGCGCTTTACTCACATTTCAAGGACAGGGCGAAGGTGGCTTTCGGAATCGGAACATATATAGCGAATGACACGGACGTTCCCCCGCTCAACATTGTGATGAAGGTGACTGAGTGCAACGGCCGGCCTGTGGCAAAGCTTTCGAATGACCTCGGAAAGACCATGTGCAAGGACGGAGAGTATGTCGATTACCTTAAGAAGACAATCGACTGGCGCTTGAACCACGAGTAATTCACGCCGCAGGAAATAAAAAAAAAGGGATGCCGAAGATGATTCGATGCGTCCCTTTTTTATTCTTGCCTATCTCTTCTGGATTAGATTTCCTTGAGTCCCTCGGCAGAAACCATGCGGATTCCGTTGTTCTCCAGGACTTTTTCGGTGGTGGGAACATCGGTGCTGCGGAGAATCATGAACGCGCTGTTTGATTTGCGTCCCGTGAATCCGTACATGTACTCAACGTTCCGTCCGTTCTCGCCGAGGATGCGGAGGATTGAGTTCAGGCTTCCGGTCTCATCCGGTATCTCCAGCGCGATTACGTTTGTCGCCTTTACGATGTAGCCCTCTTTCGTAAGCATTTCCGCAACTGAGTCGGGTGAGTCCACGATGATGCGTGCGATTCCGAAATCATTTGTGTCCGCAAGGCTGAGGGCCCTCATGTTGATCTTGTGCTTTGCAAGAACCTCGGTGAGCTCAAGCAGGGATTCGGGGCGGTTTTCTATGAAAATTGAAATCTGCTTTATGGTCATAACTTCCTCCTAGTCATGCAGTTTGCGTGTGTCGATGACGCGCTTTGCCTTTCCCTCTGAACGCTCGATGGTTTTCGGGGCGACAAGCGTGACCTTTGCCTTTATCTGGAGCACGGAGAGCAATGCCGCTTCCAGTGCCTTTTCCTGCTTGTGGTTTTCCGCGATGACGTCGCTGAATTTTTCAGGAGTCATTTCCACTTTGATTTCAAAGGTGTCGGTATTGTTTTCGCGTCCAACGATAATCTGATAGTTCGGCGGATAGTTGTTCTGCAGGAGGACTCCCTCAATCTGGCTCGGGAACACGTTCACTCCGCGGATGATCAGCATGTCGTCCGTGCGTCCCATCGGCTTGGACATGCGCACGAAGGTTCTTCCGCAGGGGCAGGGAGCGCGGTTGAGCACACCGATGTCCTTTGTCCTGAAGCGCATGAGGGGGAAGGCCTTTTTGGTGATTGCGGTGAAGACAAGCTCGCCCTTTTCTCCGTCGGGGAGTTTTTCGCCTGTCTCCGGATTGATCGTCTCAATGATGAAGTGGTCCTCGTTTACGTGCATTCCCTTCTGCTCGCTGCATTCAAAGGCAACTCCGGGTCCCATGACCTCAGTAAGTCCGTAGATGTCGTAGGCCTTGAGTCCGAGAAGATCCTCAATGTTGTGTCTCATCTCCTCAGTCCATGGCTCGGCTCCGAAGATTCCAGCCTTCAGGTTCAGATAGTCGGGACCGTAACCCATGTCGTGCAGGGTCTCTCCCAGGTATGCGGCGTAGGATGGAGTACAACAAAGGACGGTTGCCTTAAGGTCGTGCATGAACGCAATCTGTCTCTGCGTGTTTCCAGATGAAATTGGAATAACAGTGGCACCAAGTTTTGTCGCTCCGCCATGAAGTCCGAATCCGCCGGTAAAAAGACCGTATCCGTATGCGACCTGAACGGTATCGTTTTCATCGGCTCCGGCGGCTACAAGCTGTCTTGCGGTACAGTCGTCCCAAATGTCCAAATCTTCCTTAGTGTAGCCAACCACAATCTGCTTACCTGTGGTTCCTGATGATGACTGGATGCGAACTACATCCTTCATTGGGACGGCAAAGAGTCCGTAGGGGTAGGTCTGTCTCAAGTCATCCTTGCAAGTGAAGGGAATCTTCGCTATGTCGTCAAGTCCCTTGATGTCGTCCGGGCTGACTCCAGCTTCCTTGCACCTTTCCCTGTAATAGGGTACGTTTTCGTATACATGCCGGAAATTCTCAGCCAATCGCTTTCCCTGCAGCTTCTTGAGCTCTTCTGCTCCCATGCATTCCATTTCTTTCTGGAAGTATTTCATATTGATTTCTCCTGACCGGACTATTATAGCATGAACGCGGGATTTTGTCATGGGGGATTTTATTTTAAGGAATTGCTTATCCGAAAAAATCGGATATAATGGAATACGTTACATACATGAGAGGTATAATGATGAAAGGAATTATTCTTGCCGGCGGTTCTGGCACCAGGTTCTATCCGATTACCAAGGCTGTGTCCAAGCAGATTCTGCCCCTTTATGACAAACCGATGATTTACTATCCGCTGAGCTGTCTCATGCTGGCAGGAATCCGTGACGTTCTGATTATCTCAACTCCGAGGGACATAAGCCTTTTCGAGGAGCTTTTCGGTGACGGCAAGTGGCTGGGTATGAGTTTTACCTATGCGGTTCAGGACAAACCCAGGGGACTTGCGGACGCTTTCATTGTGGGAAAGGATTTTATCGGCAGAGATGACGTGGCCCTGGTTCTTGGTGACAATATCTTTTTCGGTCAGGCGTTCTCACAGACTCTCAAGGACGCTGTTTCAAGGATAAAGTCGAAGTCTTCGGAGGCCGTCATCTTCGGTTACAGGGTGAAGAATCCCACAGCCTATGGAGTCGTGGAATTCAACGCCGAGGGCAAGGTTCTGGGTATAGAGGAGAAACCCAGGGTGCCGAAATCGGACTATGCGGTTCCGGGACTTTATTTCTACAATAACGAGGTCGTGAGAATCGCGCGGGACGTAAAGCCGAGCGCACGCGGTGAGATTGAGATTACGGCCGTGAACAATGCCTATCTTGAGAGGGGGACCCTTTCCGTGGAGCTTCTTGGACGCGGCATGGCATGGCTTGACACCGGGACTTACGACGGACTTCTTGAGGCGAGCAATTTTATCGCCACGATTGAGAAGAGACAGGGACTCTATGTTTCCTGCATCGAGGAAATCGCCTTTTACAACGGATGGATTTCAAAGGAGCAGATGCTGGAACTGGCCGCCGGATATAAGACCGACTACGGTGAATATTTGAGATATATTGCGGAAAAATAATCGGCTTGGAGTATATTATGGTATTTGAGTTTAGGAAATGTAAGGCGGGCGATATTGAAATCCCCGGACTTTATGAAATACAGCCCAAGGTCTTCGGTGATAAGCGCGGTTATTTTTTTGAGGTCTATTCTGAGAGGGATTTTTTTGACGAGGGTCTTACCATGAAATTCGTTCAGGACAATCAGAGTGCTTCCTCAAAAGGTGTTCTTCGCGGACTTCATTTTCAGACCAAGCATCCTCAGGGAAAGCTTGTCCGTGCCGTATTCGGAAAAGTCTATGATGTCGCCGTGGATCTGAGGAGCAGATCCCCAAGCTTTGGAAAATACTATGGAGTCATCTTGGACTCAGAGAAACAGAATCAATTTTACATACCGGAAGGATTTGCGCATGGATTTTATGTTCTTTCCGAATCAGCTGTTTTTGCCTACAAATGCACGGATTTTTATGACCCGAATGATGAGGGGGGGCTAATGTGGAATGATCCCGCTCTGGGCATAGACTGGAAATTGCTCGTGCCGGGGATGGAGCCGCTTCTTTCCGAAAAGGACGGGAGGCAGCCGGCTTTCGACAAAAACGCAAATTATTTTGATTTGAATGGAAACTGGATTGGAGACTGACATGGCAAAGAGAAAACTGACGAACATTCTTGTGACGGGCGGATGCGGATTTATCGGATGCAATTTCATCCACTATCTCCTTGGCGAGAGCACAGCGGGAGGGGCTGCGTTCACCGACTCAGGATTCAAGGGACGCATCGTCAACGTGGACTGCCTGACTTATGCGGGAAATGCCGATAGCCTGAAGGACATTGATGCGAAATATGGCTGCGGAGCGAAAGAGTCTGAGAGACGGTATTTCTTTGAGAAAGTTGACATCTGTGACAGGCCGCAGATAGAACGCATCTTCAAGCAGTACGACATAGACACCGTGATTCACTTTGCGGCGGAAAGTCATGTGGACCGCTCAATCCTGGGGCCCGAGACCTTCATGCGCACCAATGTGATGGGAATCTTCACCCTGCTTGACGTGGCACGCAATTACTGGAACGTGAGCCTTGAGAACCCCCGTGACGACGTTCTTTTCCACCATATCTCAACGGACGAGGTTTACGGAACTCTGGGTGAGACGGGATATTTTCTTGAGACCACACCCTACGACCCGCGATCCCCTTATTCATCAAGCAAGGCGTCGAGCGACCACATCGTGATGGCATACTACCACACTTACGGACTTCCAATCACCTTGTCCAACTGCACGAACAACTACGGTCCCTTCCAGTTCCCGGAAAAACTTCTGCCGCTCATGATTTCAAACATCAAGGACGGAAAAAATCTTCCGGTTTACGGCGACGGAAAGAACATCCGCGACTGGATTTATGTTGAGGACCACAACCGCGGAGTGTGGCAGATTGTGAATCAGTCTCCTGCCGGGGAAAAATGGAACCTTGGTGGTGAGAACGAGTGGGAGAACATCCGTCTTCTGAGCACCGTGATTGATTTGGAGGCCGCCGAGCTTGGAAAAAATCCTGAGGACGTGAGAAAGACAATCACCTACGTGAAGGACAGACCCGGACACGACCGCCGTTATGCCATTGACTGCACGAAGGCGAAGACAAAGCTGGGATGGGAGCGCAAGATGACCTTTGAGCAGGGGCTCCTTTCCACAATCAGATGGTACCTGAGCCATGAGGAATGGATTGAGCACATAAAAAGCGGCTCCTACAAGGAATGGATTCAGAAAAACTACGGCGACCAGGGACGGTGAGGGAGGCGCTTATTTTTTCTCCGGGCTTATGTCGTCGTATGCGAGGTCGAATTTCATGGTGTTGCTGCAAATGTCAAGTTTTACGGTGACTCTCTGCCGTTTGCGGTTCACCTTGATTATGTTGCCGGAAAGTCCCGTAAGAGGCCCGTCCGTAATCACTATGCGCATGTCCTCGTTGAAATAGGCCTTGGAGAATCCCTGCACCTCACCGAATTTTTTCAGCTTTGCAAGGTATTCGAGGTCCTCGCCCTTCAAAGGGTGAATTTCCTTGTTGGACGGAAGAAAATGATAGAAGTTTCGGTTGAGCTTTGCCTCGCTTAGGACGGAGGGGCTCATCTTTTGGAGGGAGATGAACACATAACCCGGAAAAAGGGCCTGCTCATATTCAACTTTTTTGGAAGTACGCATCTTCTTTTTAAAAAACATGACCTGAGCAGAGTCATCAAATTTCCTCAGTGATTTCTCAAAATCAGTTTTAAACGCCTCTTCAGCCCCTGCCTTCACCATGATGCAGTAATATTCCATAAAACCTCAACTTGATGAGATTTTACCTCTTATAAACTTTTCTTTCAAGTAGTCCAAAGTATACATCTATGGGGGAAAATACACTTGAAAACAAGCTCCTTTTCGGTTATAATCTTATTTCAGAACATTCAGTTGTAACTGGCTGTGATGCACGATAGGTGCGCGGCGAAGTGCCTCGATCATTAGTCCCTTACTGCACGGGCGAAGCGCAGTTTTACAGAACGGTTTTTTTCAAGGCCCAGTATGGAAGGACGGAGGTGTCTTTAAAATTTTGGCTGAATGGCTCAATCTTCAAGACTGATTAGGAATATGATGGATAAAAATAGAATTGCCAGGCAAGATGACAACACTCAGTGGACTAAAGTAATCACAGCGAAAAAGCGGCTCATGGACTTGCATCTCCGTGATGTGTGGGATTACCGCTATCTCATAAAGATGTTCATCAAGCGCGATTTCGTCGTCAAATACAAGCAGACCGTGCTGGGACCTATATGGTATTTGGTTCAGCCCCTGGTCTCTTCAATCATGCACATGTTTGTCTTTGGAAAGATGGCCAATCTTGGTACTGACGGCGTTCCCTACATACTTTTCTATTTTGCGGGAACCATGCTCTGGACATATTTTACGAACTGCCTGAACAGCTGCTCGGGAACATTTTCCGCGAACCAGAATATTTTCGGCAAGGTTTATTTCCCAAGGCTCACCTCTCCCATAGCGAGCTGCGGCTTCCATATCATAACCCTTGCGATTCAGTTCATGCTGCTTGCGGCTATCTTTCTGTACACCGTTCTTGTGCAAAAAATTGCCGTCCATATTACGCTTCTTGCCCTTACGTTTCCGCTTATTGTCCTTTGGATAGGGCTTCTCGGCGGAAGTCTGGGGCTCATAATCAGCTCGCTCACGACCAAATACCGTGACCTGAACATCCTTTTGGGTTTCGGAATCCAGCTCGCCATGTATGCGACCCCGGTGGTTTATCCCCTTTCGGAGATTCCGGAAAAGTTCAGCTGGCTTGCGTATGCAAATCCGATGTGCGCTCCCATAGAGTTTTTCAGGATGGCGTTTTACGGGGCGGGCCATCTGGAGCCGTCAATGCTTTTTACAAGCCTGGGCATTACCGCTGCCCTGACCTTCTTCGGGCTCGTGTTGTTCTCAAGGAACGAGCGCAACTTCGTGGACGTGATTTAGGCGGGACTTTGATGACGGAATCCGAGCTTCTGAAAATCATTGCGTGCGGTGAGACCAGCCGCGTGCAGTTCAAGGGCTGCCTGTCCAACAAAGATAGCATAGCCGACGAGATGATAGCGTTCGCGAACTCCAAGGGCGGCATGATTCTGTTCGGTGTGGAGGATAAGACCGGTTCTGTAATCGGGCTTGATTATGCCTCATTGCAGGAGACCGGCAACGCTTTGTCCACGATTGCGAATGATTTGGTGAAGCCTCAGATTTTCATAACTACGGAGGCGGTCAGTGCGGGTGAAAAGACTGTGCTTGTCGTTTATGTGGACGAGGGAACCGCAAAGCCATACAAGGACAAGAACGGTACTATATGGGTAAAGCAAGGAAGCGATAAGAGAAAACTGACGGAGAACAGCGAGCAGATACGGCTTTTTCAGCAGAACGGATTGCTTTTTGCCGACGAGATGATTGTGCCGAATACTTCCGTCGAGGACATTGATGAGGCGAAGATCCGGGCGTACCTTGAGAAAATAGGGGACTCGGAGAATGACCTTCCGCCGGAGACTCTCTACAGGAATTTGAACATAGTAAATGACGGGCGGCTGACTCTGGGGGGACTGCTCTTTTTTGCAAGGAAGCCGGAGAGGTACCGTCCCACATTCTGCATAAAGGCGGTGAGTTTTTTCGGAAACGATATTGCCGGGGTGGATTACAGGGACAGCGAGGACATTTTCGGAACCATTCCCCAGCAGTTTGAGGGGGGAATGAGCTTTTTGACGAGGAACCTGCATCATGTGCAGGCCGGCCAGAATTTCAACTCGACGGGAATTCTTGAGGTGTCAAAAATTGCACTTGAGGAGCTGCTGCAGAACGCCTTGACCCACAGGGACTACACCAAAAACGCCTCGATAAACCTGCTGATTTTTGATGACCGGATAGAGATTGTGAGTCCCGGCTCCCTTCCGAACAGCCTTACCGTGGAGAACATAAAGTACGGGAATGCGGTTGTCCGCAACAGCCTGATTGTCTCGTTTAGCTCCAAGGTTATGAAATACCGCGGGCTCGGATCCGGAATCCGCCGTGCATTGAAGGAAGAGCCTTGCTTGAGGCTGATAGATGACAAGGAAGCCGAGCAGTTCAGGGTGATAATACCCAGAAAAGAATTTGTGGGGTAAAGTAAGAATCGAAAATTGAATTAAACGGGATAACTGTACTCACAGGTGAAAATGGCTGTGGCAAAACGACATTATCCAAGCTTTTATATGGCTTTGTAAAGACGTCAACAAATTTTGATTCTGCACTTTAGATTCGAATGTCCGCTGTCATGATTCTGCTTACTTTGTTTTCAATGAAAAAAACTTTGAGCAAATTCGAAATCGTTGGACAAGGAGGAATTTGAATTCCCCAAAAAATGTGGCTATTTGGCAATCTGATTTTGAGAAGGCGTTTTTGAAAACAGCTATTTAAGTTTTCTTGAGGATATAGGATAATAATTAAGGTTATGGTAAACGACATCGCAATTAAAGTAGAAAACCTCTCAAAGTACTACAAGCTCGGCGTAATAAACAACGGGACGCTCTTCCGTGACATACAGAGCTGGTGGGCTAGAGTCCGTGGCAAGGAAGATCCCCACGCAAAAATCGGTTCAAACTATGACTCCACGGCTGAGGGGTTCTGGGCACTCAAGGACCTGAACTTTGAGATTAAAAAGGGTGACAGGGTTGGAATCATCGGCCATAACGGAGCCGGAAAGTCAACGCTACTAAAGCTTTTGAGCCAGATAACGATTCCGACGGAAGGAAGCATAAAGATCAACGGAAAAATCGCGAGCTTGCTTGAGGTTGGAACCGGCTTCCACCCTGAGATGACGGGGCGCGAGAACATCTACATGAACGGCGCCATCCTTGGAATGAAGCACGATGAGATTGACAAGAAGGTAAACGACATAATTGAGTTCTCTGAAATAGGCGAACATATCGACACTCCTGTAAAAAGGTACTCCAGCGGAATGTACGTGCGGTTGGCTTTTGCTGTTGCGGCGCATTTGGACAGCGACATTTTGATTGCCGATGAAGTGCTTGCTGTTGGAGACGCTGCGTTCCAGAAGAAAGCACTTGGGAAGATGAATGAGCTTTCTGCAGGCGAGGGACGGACGGTTTTGTTTGTGAGTCATAATATGGCGCAAGTGAAGAATTTGTGCAACAAGGGGATTGTGCTGGAGAAGGGAAGGGTAGTAAAGAGTGGGGAGATTGAGGAGTGTATACAGTCGTATTTGTCAGATTCAAGAAATAGTGATTTAACCTCATATAGGGTTTTTGATAGTGATGATAGCAAAGCATTCCAACTATTGTCTGTTTATGTCTTAGATTTGTATGAAAATAATGTTTCAAGTTTTGAAAGTCAAACAGAGATAACAATAAGGTTGAATTGTGTTTCTCGTAAGCCTCTTCCAGGTCTGTATGGATGGTTCGGTGTTCAAAATGAATCTCACGATTGGGTCATAGTTTTCGATTCGACAGAGCAAGAATCATCAAATGAGGCAGATTTACCCAAAGGAAAGTATACATGGGATATAACTATTCCTAAAGGAGTGCTAAAGCCTGGGAAATATTTTTTTACAGCTAATTTTACTAGTAAATTTAATGAATCTGGTTTTAATGTAGATTCACCTTTGGAATGCTGTACTTTCACAGTTGTTGATACCCTTACAGAAAGAGGAGCGAAGAGGGGATCTATTACAAGTGTTGTTCCATCAATGAAACTCGTTGAGGGTTAAATCTATATGATTAATATAGAACAATTTATTTCGGAATATGTCACAGAGCGTAACTCAAGTCTTTTTGCAAAAGACATTCAGAACAATTCTGCAGCATTAACAAAAGCAATCAAAGATAAGTCTATGCTTGTAATTGGCGGTGCTGGAAGTATAGGCAGTTCATTTATAAAAGCCTGCTTGCAGTTTCATCCAAAAGCTCTTGTAGTAGTTGATGTAAACGAAAACGGTCTGGCAGAACTTACCCGAGACTTGCGTAGTACAAAGGGAATGTATGTACCAGACGACTATGTACCATATCCGATAAACTACGCTCAGCCTGTTTTTGAAAAGATGTTTCGAGCTCGTGGCGGTTTTGATGTTGTTGCAAACTTTTCTGCGCATAAACATGTTCGCAGTGAAAAAGACATTTATTCTGTAGAAGCCCTTTTGCAGAATAATGTTTTGAATGCAAAAAAACTTTTGGATTTACTTTCAGAGTTTCCGCCAGAAGAATATTTCTGTGTTTCGACAGACAAGGCTGCAAATCCTGTAAACATCATGGGTGCAAGTAAAAGGATTATGGAAGATGTAATCTTTGCATATTCCGATAAGTTTCCTGTAAAGACTGCCCGCTTTGCAAATGTAGCTTTTTCTAACGGTTCGCTGCCAGCTGGATTTATAGACCGTATTTCAAAATTGCAGCCAATTTCCGCTCCCAGTGATGTAAAGCGTTACTTTGTAAGTCCGCAGGAAAGCGGTCAGATTTGTATGCTTGCCTGTATGCTTGGAAAGAACCGTGAGATTTACTTTCCAAAACTTGAAGAAAAAAAGATGAAAACTTTTTCTTCTATTGCAACAGACTTCCTTCACGAAAATGGATATGAAGTTTTGGAATGCAGTTCTGACCAGGAAGCCATTGATAAGGCTGAAGACTTGAAGAAAGGTTCTAAGAAATATCCGGTCCATTTTTCAGGTTCAGATACAACTGGGGAAAAAGCATATGAAGAATTCTTTACCGATACAGAACAGACTGATATGAACCAGTTTGAGTCATTGGGGGTCGTAACCAATAGAACTGCCCGTTCAGTAAGTGAGATTCAGGATTTGTTTACAAAACTCGAAAATGCTTTTGCAAAGCCAAATACAACTAAGGCAGAAGTAGTAACAATTTTGAAGGATTTCTTACCTAACTTTGAACATGAAGAAAAAGGTAAATCGCTTGATAGCAAAATGTAGGAAGTGAAGTTATGAGTACAAAAGCTGATTACTGGAAACTAAGAGAAAGTTTTTACAAATGTAGAGATTTTGAAATAAACAATTTATGGCAAAAATCTATATTATTAACAGCTTTTTTTGTACTTGATTTTACTATCTATGCAAATGTTGTTACAAAATTATTTGAAAATATAGAAGATGAGAATAGTATTTCATGAGATTTGTTCTGCTTTGTGTATAATTGGAATTGTTCTATCTTTAATATGGATAATGATGGCAAAAGGCTCGAAAGCTTGGTATGAATTATATGAAAATGCTATATGTTCTATTGAGCGAGAAAAAACTATTGATATACCAGAAAGTTATAAAATGGGAAATATTTATGGCGAACGCCCTATAGATAATAACATTTTTACAAATAATGCAGGTTGTTATTCACCTTCAAAATTAAACATAATAATAGGTCGCTTATTTCTTATCATTTGGAATACAATTTATATAATTCATTTAGTATTTGAAATTATATGGATTAAGAATTCAAAAATAAATGGAGAATGTCCTTGTTTTCATTTAGTTATATGTTTATTAATATTCATTATTGTTTTAATTATTTACATAACTTCTTTTATTAATGCTTGGGCAAAAAGTTCTTTTCTTGAAAAACAATAAACTGATTGGAGCTATATATGTCAAATCAAGATGCAATTCAATTTATAAAATCACTTTATCCAGAATATGGCGATCATATTCCTCTTCATGCCCCAGTTTTTTTAGGAAATGAAAAAAAATATCTGAATGATTGTATAGATACAACATTCGTTTCTAGTGTTGGGCAGTATGTAGACCGCATGGAGCAGATGGTTGCTGAATACACAGGGGCTGCCCGCGCGGTTGTTTGTGTAAATGGTACAAATGCTTTGTATATGAGTCTTTTGCTTTCGGGAGTAGAGCAGGGCGATGAAGTTATAACTCAGCCCCTGACTTTTATTGCAACTGCAAACGCAATCAGTTATTTGAACGCTTTTCCTGTATTCTGTGATGTTGATGAGGATACAATGGGGCTTTCCCCTGTTGCAGTTCGCAAGTGGCTTGAGGAAAATGCTGAAGTAAAGGGTGAAAAGTGTGTAAATAAAAATACTGGTCGAAAAATCAGCGCAGTTGCTCCAATGCATACATTTGGTCATCCAGTACATCTTGACGAATTTGTAAAGTTGTGTGACGAATGGAAATTGGCACTTGTAGAAGATGCCGCGGAAAGTATAGGAAGTTTTTATAAAGGAAAACATACTGGTCTTTTTGGAAAAGTTGCAGCTCTCAGTTTTAACGGCAACAAGACTGTTACAACAGGCGGCGGCGGTATGCTTCTTTTTACCGATAGCGAGCTTGGTGAAAAGGCAAAGCATCTTACAACTCAGGCAAAAATTCCTCATCGCTGGGAATTCAAGCATGATGCAATCGGCTATAACTACAGAATGCCGAACATAAATGCAGCCCTCGGTTGTGCTCAGATGGAAAATATCCAAAAGATTCTTGAAAATAAACGCAAAACTGCAATGTCTTATAAAGACTTCTTTGCAGGAAGCGATATTCACTTCTTTGATGAACCAAAAGACTGTAAATCAAACTTCTGGCTTAATGCGGTTATGCTTTCTAATAAGAAAGAGCAGATTAAATTCCTTGAAGAAACAAATGATAATGGTGTTCAGACTCGTCCTATTTGGGAACTGATGAACAGACTGGAAATGTTCAAGAATTGCCAAAAAGGTGATTTGTCTACAGCAGAAATGTTTGCTGATAGAGTTGTGAATATTCCTAGCGGATATGGGGCAAGCAGATAAATGAAAAAAATCTGTGTTGTAACCGCGGCACGTTCTGAATATGGGCTCTTAAAATGGCTCATGCATGATATTGATGCTGATGCTAATTTCCAGCTTCAATTGATTGTAACTGGTGGGCATTTATTAAAAGAACAAGGGCATACTATTGATGCCATAATCGCAGATGGATTTAAGATAGATGCTACTGTAGATGCTAATCTTGATACTTCATCTACAGAAAAAATTGCTTCATCAATGGGAAGAATGGCGGAGAAATTTGCTCCTGTCTTTTTAGAATTACAACCTGATTTGCTTTTTGTTTTGGGTGATCGTTATGAATTACTTCCTATTTGTAATACAGCATTTGTTATGAGAATCCCTATTGCTCATCTTTCAGGCGGCGATGTAACAGAAGGGGCTATTGATGATGGGGTTCGAAATACTGTTACAATGCTTGCAGATTACCATTTCCCAGGACCGATAGATTCTGCAAAAAATATTGAAAGAATGCGTGGAAATAACAAAAATATCTGGCCTGTTGGGGAGCCAGGCCTTGATGCTTTTAATCGCATTGAACTCATGAGTCGAAATCAACTTGCAGATAATCTTGAACTTGATGTAAATAAAAAATGGTGTCTTATGACTTATCATTCAGAGACGCGAGAAACTCTTGAATATAATCTTTCGGCTGTTCAGAACTGTTTTGATGCTTTATCAATACATAAAGATTTGCAGGTTGTAATGACCTATGCAAATGCTGATTTTGGCGGAAAAAAGATTAATGAACAATTAGAGAAAGTGGCTGAGTCTAATCCTTCTCAATTTAAGGTAGTACCTTCTCTTGGTCAATTAAGATATCTTAGCTTTATGAAACAGGTTTCCCTTGTTATTGGAAATTCAAGCAGTGGAATTGTTGAAGCACCTTTTCTTGGAGTATCTGTAGTAAATATTGGTGAACGACAGAAAGGTCGCTACCAGTGTAAAAATATTATCCAATGTAAGAATGATTCAGTTGCGATTACGAGTGCAGTAAATTCTTGTTTTGAAAAAAAACTTGATAATAGTGACTGCAATTTCTGGGGTAATGGACACGCTTCAGAAAGTATTCTTACGATTCTTAAGGAAAATATTTTCAAGAACTAGCTTATGGAAACTGTAATTGGTGGTGAATTCAAGATTCCTCTGCTAGACATAGAAACAAAAGAATTTGATAATGGCATTTTTTTTGCTTCTGGAAGGGGGGCATTTGCTGCAATATTAAAAAGAATTATTGCTAATAATAATACTATACATAAGCTGGGGGGGGTAATGCTGCCTGACTACTTATGTTCGTCAATAACGCAAGTTTGTATTGATGAGAAAATATCATATCAATTTTATCATATAAAAGATGATTTACTCCCTGATGAAGAACAATTGATGCCAAAGTTAGACGATAATTCTGTTGTACTTTTGATTTCATACTTTGGTATGATTGATGTTGAGAATGTTGCAAATAGAATAAAAAAACAGAATCCAAATGTAGTTATAATTTTGGACGATGTGCAGAATTATTATTCACAATATTTTGAAAGCACTTTTTGGGATTATCGTTTTAATTCATATAGAAAATGGTTTGCTGTCCCTGATGGGGCGGAGGTGTTTTGTAAGTCTGGTTCTATTGATTTACCACATGCGAAAAATACATTTGCACAGTACAAGTTTTCTGGCAATGTGCTTAAGAATTTTTCGGAATGGGTAGAAGATAGTTTGTGCCTTGATTTAATTGGAAAAGGTGAAGAAATTCTGGATACAGATTACAATTGTGAATGTTCAAAAATCAGTAGGCATTTGATACCAGAGATTTCGTTTGAGGAAATAAAATCTAAAAGAATGGAAAATGCGTCTTTCTTACATGATGAATTAAAAAAACTTGGAATAAAGCATACTTATAATCCAGAAAGTGTGCCACTTTTTATTCCTGTTTTTCTAGAAAATAGATCAGAAGTCAGAAAAAAAATGTTTTCAAATAACATTTTTACACCAATACACTGGCCGTATGAATCAGATAAATTAAATGGAACCTTAAAAAATCAGCTCTATAAAACAGAGCTTTCGCTTATATGTGACCAGAGATATTCTCTGAATGATATGAAAAAACAGATAGAAGTTTTAAAAAATGTTTATAGAAATTACAGACAAATGGAATGATAAACTTTTGCATTTTTCAAAAACTCAGAAAGATATATATTTTTCTGAATCTTATGTAAAACTTGCAACAGGAAAAAATGAGACACCGCTTTGTATCGTTTGTACTGAAGACGAAAACATAATGCTTTTACCTTTTTTGAGGAGTGAATTTAAGGATTTCTTTGATTTTGAAACTCCATATGGATATGGTGGTCCTATTTCAAATAGTACTGATGAAAAATGGAATGAAAAGGCCGTAAAAGAAATAGTTAAATATTTTAATTCACAAAATTATCTTGCTGGTTTTTTGCGCTTTCATCCGTTATTAAATAATTCTGAATTTTGTAGAAATACATTTACAGTAATAGATGACAGAAAAACTATTGCTATTGATACAGCCGTATCAGAAGAAGAAATGTGGATGAATCAAATTTCTTCAAAGAATCGCAATATGATTCGTAAAGCTGAAAAGAACGGCCTTACTTTTGAAAGAGATAATGAATTCGACCATATAGAAGAGTTTAAGAAACTATATAATTCTACGATGAGTCGTTTAGATGCAGATGATTTTTATTTCTTTGATGATGAGTATTATAAGAAATTTATTGAAATCTTTAAAGGTAAAGGTTTTTTAGGCTGTATTAAAAAAGATAATGAAATTATAAGTGCTGCCTTATTTATGTATGAAAACTGTTGGGGACATTATCATCTTGCAGGGAGCAATAGAGATTATTCATCCCTCGGAGCGAATAATTTACTTTTGTGGAAAGTTGCTTGTGAAATGCATAAAGAAGGTGTAAAGGAATTTCATCTTGGTGGCGGAACAAATGGAGATGAAGAAAATAGCTTGTTTAAATTTAAGCGTTCTTTTAGTCCAAATGAAAAACAATTTTCTATAGGAAAGATTATATTTAATAATGAAGCCTATGAGGAAATCTGTTCGGAATGGGCTAAAAAATATCCAGAAAAGGCAGAAAAATATAAACATCATTTACTTAAATATAGGTATTAAAAATTATATCTTTTAATAAAACTAAATGTTAATTGACAACATATATTTGTTTTATTAATATTAGGATTATACATGAAAGAATATTTATTAATTGAAAATTTTGGTCCAATTAGAGAAGTTGAATTGGAAGATATAAAGCCTCTATCTGTGTTTATTGGTGAATCAGGTAGTGGAAAAAGTACTATCCTAAAAGTACTTAGTTTATTTCGTTGGATTTATAAGAGAGTAAATTTAAAATCCTACTTGCAGCAGGCAAACATTTCAAAAACTGGTATTAGTTTTAAAATAAAAACACTATTAGGCATTTCTGGGATTCTTGAATATTTGCATGATGATTCTGTTATCATATATCGAAGAGATAAATATGTAATTGAAATGAAAAATAAATCTGTAAACACTCGATTTACAATAGCTCCTGAAGATTTATGTCTGGATAAAATCTGCTATATAAGTGATAAGAGAGCAATGATTGCAGATTTTATAGATAATAAAATGGAACGAAAAGTTGCAAATTATTATTTACAGGATACAATTGACAATTTTATCCAGGCATATAAAGAATTAAAACAATTTTCACTTGATTATTTAGGAGTCGAATTTAAACTTGATAAACAAGGAACCTCACCAGAAAAACTAAAAATACGGGGGTTAAATTCTGACTATTCTATTGAAATGAAGAATGCGTCTTCTGGAATTCAAACGGTTACTCCATTATCAATGATTGTTGAGTATTATGCAACAAAATACAACGCTGTTGAGTCCATGAATTCCGCTCTATTTAGATATATGACAGATATGGATATGTTGAAAAATTTTAATGCTGCAAAAAATGTCGGGGAGATTAAAAAACGCTCTGTTCATATTATGGTGGAAGAACCTGAATTAAGCTTATATCCAGAAAGTCAAAAATCATTGATAGATTATCTGGTTAAATCATGCTTTCATGATGTTCATGATTATAATATGACATTAATGATTGCAACACACAGTCCTTATATAGTTAACTATCTGAATTTACTTGTAGGTCGTGCTGAAAAGAAAATTGACACCCCTTATAAGATGAATTTTTCTGACATAGATGTTTATGAAATATCTGATGGATATGCGACTTCACTAAAATTAGATGTTGATAAAGAAATTGTTGATACTCGTTTATTATCAGAACCTATTTCAGAAATTTATGAAGAGTATAATGCTTTCGGGTTATAGCAATATGAAAGATCTACTAAAATCTGAAATAGTTAAATATATAAATATACATCGCTCAGAAATTCTTGAGGAATGGAATAAGAAAACTGAAATTCAGACTGAAACAATTTCGGATAGAATTTTTGACATTGTAGACTTACGAAGTAAACAAGGTTCTATAAAATGTTCACAAGGGACAGGTGAAGCAACTTATTTTAATGCAAGTAATCTTTCGCTATGTTTTATAAGGTATGAAGATTTTATAAATCAGTTTAGAACTTATAATGATAGAGGTCAAATAGAAAAAGACTGGACAAAGGGGTGGAGCAGACCTGATTATATTGCCTATGATTCTGGTGCTGAAAAACAATATTTCATAATACATGAATTATCAAGTGGTGATATTTCTAATAAACATACTGATGGACGAAAACAACTATTAAATACAGTTTTGTTATTATGTTCTCAAAATGAGATTAATGATAAGTTACAAAATGATTTTAAAGAAAGGGTTTGTTTTTTATCGGCAAAAGGTTGTGTAAAGGCGACTCCAAATAGTAATGCTGATAGCTTTATGGAAATTTATAATCATCTACCAGATCCTATTCCAATTCATAATAAGGCAGTTGAAAAAAGAAATTTTAAAGAATTTGAAACAAATGCAATAAAACTATAATTGAATTTGATGGAATAGAATATGTCACATACTTTAATAATTGCAGAAGCTGGAGTAAATCACAATGGAAAGCTAAATTTAGCATTGAAACTTTGTGATGCAGCAAAAGAAGCTGGCGCGGATGTTGTAAAATTCCAGACTTGGAAAACAGAGAAAATAATTACACATACAGTTGCCCAGGCTGAATATCAAACTGAGAATACTGGTAAGACTGAAAGTCAGTTTGATATGCTAAAACGTCTTGAGCTTTCTTATGACGATTTTAGAGTAATCAAAGAACATTGTGACAAAATTGGAATCCAATTTGCATCTACAGCAGATGAAGAAGAAAGTCTTGATTTTTTAATTTCACTTGGTATTCCTTTCATAAAAATTGGTTCTGGAGAAATAACTAATATCCCATATTTAAGAATTATGGGTAGCAAAAAGCTTCCTGTTATTATTAGTTCAGGAATGTCTACACTTTCAGAAGTTGATGTGGCGCTTACGGAACTTAGAAAATCTGGAGCAACTGATATTACGTTACTCCATTGTACTACAAACTATCCATGTCCTATGAAAGATGTAAATCTAAATGCAATGCTTACTTTGAAATATGCCTTCAAAATACCTATTGGATATTCAGATCACACAGAAGGAATAGAAGTACCTGTTGCAGCAGTTGCTATGGGAGCAAAAGTAATAGAAAAACATTTTACTTTAGATAGAAAAATGGAAGGGCCTGATCATCTTGCAAGTACAGGGCCTGAAGAATTCAAAAAAATGGTTGATTCAATACGAAATATTGAAAAAGCACTTGGAACAGGTGAAAAACTTCCAACAAAAAGTGAAATTGATATTTCAAAGGTAGTCTTAAAAAGATGTGTTGCATCTAAGCAAATAAAGAATGGCGAAATATTCAATGAAAAGAATCTCGCTGTGAAGCGAAATGATAAAGGGCTTCCTTCAAAATATTGGGATTTACTTATTGGAAGAAAAGCTACAAAAGATTATGAAATGGATGAGGCTGTGGAATTATGAATATAAAAGATTTTATAATTAAGGATAATGAGACAGTCCTTGATGCATTAAAAAAAATTGATGCACATTCATCATTTGGAACAAGAATACTTTTTGTTGAAAGTAAAGATGGAAAGATATGTGGCTCGGTTTCTGATGGAGATTGCCGCAGAGGTTTGATAAATGGTAAGAATCTAGCATCTTCAATTACTGAAATAATGAATAAAGAATTTACATCACTTGCAAAAGGTTTATATGATGTAGATACAATAAAGAAGATTAGAACTCTTGGATTGAAATATGTACCAGAATTAAACGAAGATGACTCTCTATATGAAATTCGAGATTTTACAAATAATAAATCATTTGTACCTGTAGATGCTGTTCTTATGGCTGGTGGAAAAGGAGAACGACTTAGACCATTAACATTGGAAACACCTAAGCCTCTTTTGAAAGTAGCAGATAAACCAATCATAGATTACAACATTGATAATCTTCTAAATTGTGGAATTAAGAATATCAATGTTACTGTCAATTATTTAGGCGAGCAGATAGAAAAACATTTTGAAAATCCTGTAATGGATGTTCAGATAAAAACAGTTCGAGAACCAAAATTTTTAGGAACAATAGGATCAATTAAGTTTGTAAAAGAGTGGCAGAACGACACTATTCTATTAATGAATTCCGATTTATTTACAAACATAGATATTGAAGCTTTCTACCTGCATTTCTTAAAACACGGTGCCGATATGAGCGTTGCTGGCGTTCCTTATAATGTGAATATTCCTTATGGAATTTTTGAACTTGAAAATACACGCGAAATTAAGGGAATAACAGAAAAGCCAAGTTATCATTATTATGCTAATGCTGGAATATATTTAATAAAACGAAGTTTGCTTGATTTCATTCCAGATGATGAATTCTTTGATGCAACTGATTTTATGAATAAGCTTATAAAAAATAATAAAAAAGTTATCCGCTTCCCTATAGCAGGATATTGGATTGATATTGGCAAACCTGAGGATTTTAAAAATGTTCAGGAATTTGCACGTAACATAAGGAAATTATAAATGAACTCATTGTATTTGATTCCTGCTCGAGGTGGTAGTAAGGGAATTCCACATAAAAATATAAAACTATTAAATGGAAAGCCTTTAATTCAGTATTCTATAAAGGTTGCACGTGAACTTGCTGACGATGCTGACATTTGCTTGTCAACTGACGACCCGCAAATTAAACTTGTTGCAGAACAACTTGGCCTAAAAGTTCCGTTCTTGCGACCAGATTACCTTGCCAGCGATACTGCGGGAACAAGTGATGTAATTGTTCATGCTCTTGATTTTTATTCACAGCATGGGAAACAATATGATGCAGTCGTTCTTTTGCAGCCGACTTCGCCATTGCGTACAGTTCAAAATGTAAAAGATTGTCTTGCACTTTATACACCTGAATATGACATGGTTGCAACTGTAAAAGAATCGAGTGTAAGTGCGGTTCTTTGTTATGAGAATCCTGAAGGATATTTAGAGCAGGTTATTGGTGGAAATAATGTACGCCGCCAGGATGCGGAAAAATTATACGAGTATAATGGTGCGGTATATGTAATCAATGCAAAAGCTGTAAAAGAGAAGGGGCTTGGAGGATTTACAAAAATCAAAAAATGTCTAATGACAGAAGAAAATTCTGTTGATATAGATACCATCCTTGATTGGAAGCTTGCAGAAATACTTTTAGATTCTTTGAATAATATAGGCTACTGATTAAAAATCGAGTATAATTATGAATTATTGTAGATATAAAAATAATTTCATTACAAGATTATGTTATGAATTTTTTGATTATTCTTGGATAGTGAAAATAAAAAAACCTCCAAGGTTTTTGGGATGTATTAAAATCTTTATACACCGATTGTTCCATTTTATACGATATCCAGATTTTCGCGAACCTTGTATTAAGGATTTAATTTTCTTTTCAACTTCTGTAAATAATAATAATGCTTTGAGGCCAATCTGGACAAAATTAAAACCGCAAGAGTATTCAGTATGGGAATGTGAAAATATTTTTTCAGAAACTAAAATTGCGATTTATTCTTTTTTGCATTTACCATCTTTTTTTCGAATGTATGAACAATTACCTGTTGAAGATAGATTGGTTGTACGTGAATATAATTATTGGTTTATGAATGTTTACGGTTATTATAAAGTCATTGATAAATTTCTCAAGAAAAATAGAAATAAAATAAAACTCTTGGTTTTAGCTAATGATCATTCACCAGTAAACCAGTGTATTATAGAAAACTGTATAAAACATAACATAAAAACTATGTATGTTCAACATGCAAGTATTGATGAAGAATTCCCACCAGTTCGATTTACATATTCATTTTTAGATGGTCTTGATACTTATAAAAAGTATGCGTCAAAAAAGAAAGTTTCAGGAACTGCAATTCTATCTGGTAGCAGTCGTTTTGATGCACTAAAAAAACAGTTATGTGTATCAGAATATATTGGTATTGCAATAAATGAATTGGATGATTTTTCTAAAGTATTTGATTTATGCGAATTCCTCATTGATAATGGCATAACTGATGTAATTTTGAGGCCTCATCCAAGATTGGAATTGCAAAAAGAAGATATGGAGAGATTTAATAATTTAGGAATATTATTTTCAGATGCAAAAGTTGAAAATTCATTTTCATTTATTGCTAAGTTGAAGCTTCTTATTTCTAATGAGTCGTCGATACATTTGGATGCATTATTAATGAAGATTCCTTCTGTTCAATACAATTTTTCGAAAGACTCCTTCAAGGATGTTTATTCATTTGTAAAGAAAGGTGTTGTTCCTCTTTGTGAGAATTATGAGAAAGTATTGAAAGAATGTATTTCTCCCCATAATGTTTCACCTGAGATTATAAAAGAATGGAATGCTGCATATGGGACAAAATATGATGGTAAAGTTTCAGATGTTATTTTCAATTTTATAAAAAATCTTAGGGATGGGACTGAAAAAGAATATATTGATTCCATTTTTAAATTTAATACAAAAGGTTACTACGAGTATAAATAAAAATTTAGATGGGGTATCGAAAGATGATAGAATTAATAAGAAAAATATTTAGAAAGATCAAGAAAATAATAAAAGGATGTCGTAAATTATCATATACCGAAATTGCACAACAATCTTTTGAATCATACGGTATTGGATTAAAAGTTAATGCCCATTGTACATGGCTTGCAAAGATAAAAGTTGGAAATTATTGTAATTTTAATGGAATGCAGATACGGGGGGGGGGTATGTGAGATAGGCGACTATTTTCATTCTGGTGTTGAATGTATGATTATTGCTGAGAATCATAACTATGAGGGTACTAGAATTCCTTATGATGATACTTATATCCAAAAGAAAGTTGAAATAGGAGACTTCGTTTGGTTAGGCAATAGAGTCACTATTGTTGGAAATGTAAAAATTGGTAAAGGTGCAATTATTGGAGCAGGTAGTGTTGTCGTAAAAGATGTTCCTGATTATGCAATTGTTGGTGGAAATCCTGCAAAGTTAATAAAATATAGGGATATCGAACATTTTAAAGAGTTAGAATCAAAAAAGATGTTTAATTAATCTTTTATGGGAGAAATCATGGTTAGTAGTGTTATACATAGTAAAAAAGAACTTTTTGCTTGCTTCTACATATTTTACAGATATAATATACAGGAGGCTGTTGCATGAAGCTTTCTGTGTCAATAGTCATCCCTATTCATAATAGGACGCATACATTAAAAAAATGTCTTGATTCTATTCTTTCTCAAACCTATAAAGACTTTGACTTGATTCTTGTTGATGACCATTCTACAGATTCTTCATTGCAAATATGTAATGAATACGCCTCTAATGATTCAAGAGTAAAAGTTTTTAGCCAGTCTGACGAAAAGCATGGTGCGCAATCCGCTCGCAATACTGGCATAACAAATGCAAAGCATGACTGGATAATGTTTAACGATAGCGATGATATTTGGGCTCAAAATAAGATACAGAAAGAGTTAGAGGTACTAGAAAAATATAATTTTGATGAAAAAATAGTTATCTACAGTGACTGTAATACAATAAATGTAAATACAAATGAAAAGAAATATTGGGCATTACCGCATATTGCGGAAAGTAATTCTTATAAGGACTTGCTCATTCAATCGGGACCTATGTTCCAAAGTCTTTTGTGCTCCAAAAAACACCTTGCAGAAATAGGATATTTGGATGAATCTGTTCCAAGTTATCAGGAGTGGGACACATCGATTAGGCTGGCGGAAAAGGGGCGCTTTGTTCATATAAAAGAGCCATTATTTGACTACTATGTAGGTGCAAACGATGCGATTTCTAAAAGTATAGATAAAGATTTTATTGGTCGCTGTTATATATATAATAAATTTAAAGATGAAATTATAAAAGCACATGGGAAAAAACAGTACAAAAGGATGATGGCACTATGTTTCTCTAATGCAAAAGATAATGTTGATTTCGAGATTCTTAAGGAACAAAATCAAATAATAAAAAAATATGAAGATAATCTTGTTGAATTGTTTGGAAAAGATTACAAAAATAAGATAAATAAATATACAAAAGATGCGAAACTCTGCAAAGTCAAAACTAGAATTTCAAATTTGTTACATACCCCCTTTTATAAAATACCTGGAAAGATATTTAGGAAGGTGTTCCCAAAAAAGAAAGAGTCATATCAGGATAAAATAAAAAGAAGCGTAAAAAAGTATGCTTCAAAAGTATATTTTAGTCAAGAAGGAAATGATAAGTTATTAGAGTTGCTATCAGGAGAGAAGCCTGTTTTCATAACTCGTTTTGGATCTGTAGAGTTAAATACGTTGAATGAGTTCACGAAGGGAAAAAACTATTCGGAAAGTACGTTTGCTTCAATGCGGAATAATGCGGGCTTTTTCCCTATAACACAAGAATCCCTTGATGGTTTTTCAAAACTCTATTTTGAATCCATAAAAAATATTGATTGCTGTGGTGTATGGTACAACGATGGAGAGGGTAAAATTTTAAAAGATAATGTTCCGTCAGCATTGCTTGTAGAGTTGTCTTGCTTGAATTCTTTTTTATATGACAATCCATATACGCAAATATTGCGAAATAAAAATGTTTTAGTCATTCATCCTTTTGTAAATTCTATCCAGTATCAGTTGGCTAACAATAGAACTAAATTGTTTTCTAATCCAAATGTATTGCCAGAATGTAAGATTAATCTTATAAAAGCACCTCAGACAATTGCCGGTAATACAGATGGCTATGAATCATGGTTTGAAGCACTTGAGGATACAAAGAAAAAAATAGCTGAGTGCAATTTTGATATTGCTCTTTTGGGATGCGGAGCATATGGTCTTCCTCTTGGTGCTTATATAAAGTCCTTGGGAAAAACTGCAATTCATATAGGTGGCGCATTGCAATTGCTTTTTGGTATAAAAGGGCGCAGGTGGGAAACAGAGTATAATTATGGAGAAACAGTATTCAACGAGCATTGGATTTATCCATTGGAATCTGATACTCCACCTAACTCAAATAATGTTGAGAACAATTGTTATTGGAAATAATCGTTTTGTTAGATATAAAATGCCTAGTTGTTTTTTTCATCAATTTTATGTTAAAATACGAGTATGATTAACACCATCAAAGACCAAAATGACAACGTTCTTGCAATTATCGTAAAGGCTAATTACGACAAGCCGGGTATTTCCTTTGTGACCCCGGATGATTATTCCCAGCAGCTTGCATATATGCATCATCCTGCAGGGCATGTAATTCTTCCTCATATTCATAATGAGGTAAAAAGGGAAGTGCTTTATACCAAAGAAGTTCTCATCATAAAGAAGGGAAAACTTCGTTGCGATTTTTATTCACAGGAAAAAGTGTATCTTGAGTCAGTCGTTATAGAAACAGGCGATGTAATCCTTTTGGTCTCTGGCGGACATGGTTTCGAATGTCTTGAAGAGACGGAGATGTTTGAGGTAAAACAAGGTCCCTACGCAGGGGAAAACGATAAAGTCAGATTTGAGCCGCACAAATTCGATTGATTTTTCTTTTAATACCTTGTATACTTATTACATAGGTGGATTAACATGAGAAAAATAACAGAAAGCTATGGTTCAAGAAAAGAGAAACAAAAATTATTTTCACAAGCAGGGATGATAGCTGTAAGAACAACTCAGAATAATAATCTTCCCTTAACATATGCTTATGAAAATAAAGTTATAAAAGAATATCCTGACGGTCGTAAGCAAATTTTGGCAACATTATCAGATTATTCACAAAAAATCCTCAAAAAATTTACCATTAAATGATGAAAACTAAACGGTTAAGAATTTTCGCGGGCCCTAATGGCTCTGCAAAATCAGTATTGTATAAATATTTAATTTCGCAACATTATTTTAATAAATATTTTTATATTAATGTAGATGAAATATGTAAGGGGCTTGTTAATGGCTATAGTTTTTCAAATTGGCCTGTAAATATTTCTTTTGATGACTTTTGTAATTATGTAGAAAAGTCAACCTTTAATAAGATAATTAATCTAAAAGACTTAAAAATGAATTTGACAATCTCAGATTCTGTATTTACATGGAAGGGAAAGAGCAAAAATCTTACATATATTTCAGCTGTTATAGCCGATTATTTGCGTAATAAATTTTTAAAGGCAGATTCATCTTTTTCATGCGAAACAGTGTTATCCCATCCCTCAAAAATAGATTTTATTAAAGAAGCTAAGAAAAACGGATTTAAAATTTATTTTTATTTCATAGCAACAAAAGATCCAGTGATTAATTTAGAGAGAGTGCAAAATCGTGTAAAAACTGGTGGACATGATGTCCCTGTTGGAAAAATAAAATCCAGATATTACAGATGTCTTGATAATTTGTATGATGCTGTAAAATTATGTGATAAAGTATATAAGATAGGATTGTAGATTATGGCAGACTTTATTCCAGTATGTGAGCCTCTTTTGGGAGGAAATGAATTAAAATATGTTACGGGAGCCGTTGAAACAGGATGGATTAGTTCCAGCGGTAAATATGTTAATCAGTTTGAAGAGTCCTTTGCAAAATATTGCGGCGTAAAATATGCAGTAGCTGTATGCAATGGTACAGTTGCGATTCACCTTGCATTGTCTGCTCTTGGAATAGGAAAAGGTGATGAGGTAATAATTCCATCCTTCACCATGATTGCAACAGCATTTGCCGTCTGTTATACTGGAGCAAAACCTGTTTTTGTTGATGCAGATAAGGATACATGGAATATTGATGTAACAAAGATAGAAGAAAAAATTACCCAGAATACAAAAGCAATCATTCCTGTACATATTTTTGGGAATCCATGTAATATGGATGCGATAGAAAAGATAGCAAAAAAATATAATCTTTATATTCTGGAAGATGCGGCAGAGGCCCATGGGGCAGAGTACAGGGGAAAAAAGACTGGAAGTTTTTCAGACATAGCATCCTTCAGTTTTTTTGCGAATAAAAACCTGACGACTGGCGAGGGAGGCATGGTTATTACTGATAGTGAGGACTATTACAAGAAATGCCGTTATTTTAAAAATATGTGTTTTCCCGTTGATGCACCTCGTGTATATAGTCATGATGATATTGGTTTTAATTACAGGATGAGCAATCTTCATGCTGCGATAGGACTTGCTCAAGTAGAGAAAGCCGATGACTATCGTGATATGCGAATAAGGAATGCAATGCTGTATAAGCAATATCTTTCAGACTGCCCAGGTATTGTTTTCCAAAAAGATGAGAAGGATTCATTGAACGTTCACTGGATGAATGCTATAATTGTTGAACCCAAACTGTATGGACATAATAAAGACGAATTGATTTCCCATTTAAAATCAAATAATATTGATACAAGACTCTTGTTCACCAGTATGCATCGACAAAAGTCTCTTGAAAATTTTGGATGCAATTGTTCTGGTGAATATCCTGTAACAGATTGGCTTTCACAAAATGGTTTTTATCTCCCAAGTGCCTCTAGTCTAAGGGAAGAGCAGATTGTTTATATTTGCGATGTTATAAAGGATTTTGCGAAGAAATGAAAATCGGCATTTACATTCCTGATGTTACGCCTCAAGCTGGTGGTGCAAGTTCTCTGTTAAAAACTGTTCAAAAAGAAATTGAGGAATCCCACGATCCCTTGAATGAGTATCTTTTTTTGTACTATGGGCAGAGCAGTCGTGATTTGCTAGAGGAGCTGGATGGATTTAAATATGTAAACCTCAATTATTATAAAAATTCTTTATCTTTAAAACAACGGCTAAAAAACAAGATTAAGCAGAAACTTGGGGTGAATTCTCAACCTTTTAGCAAATTTGACGCGGCAGCAAAAGACATTGGCCTAGATTTATTTTGGTTTACAGCTCCTGGAACATACGATGTATCGTTCCCATATATTTATACTGTATGGGATTTGGGGCATCGTCGCACACCTTATTTTCCAGAGGTCTCAAGAAGCGGATGGTCTTGGCAAAACCGTGAAAGTACTTATCAAAATATGCTTTATAAGGCAAGCTTTATACTTACAGGAAACGAAGAGGGTAAGAAAGAAATTCTTGAAAACTATTCGGTCCCATCTGGTAAAATCAGGATATCGTCATTTCCGGTTGCTTCATTCTGTCGTGGCGAGGAACGGAAACCTTCTTTCGATATACCCGAACAGTTTTTCTTCTATCCTGCTCAGTTCTGGCCTCATAAAAATCACATCTGCATTCTGGAATCCTTGGTTATTCTCCGTGAAAAATATGGGTTGAAACCAACAGTCTTTTTTACAGGTTCTGACAAAGGAAACAAAAAATATATAGAATCAAAGATAATAGAATTTGGCCTTGAAAATCAGGTGCATTTTACAGGATTCCTGAAAGATGAAGAGCTTAAATGGTTGTATACACATGCAACGGCTATGATTTTTGCCTCGCTAATGGGTCCAAACAACATGCCTCCTGTAGAGGCAACATATTTGAACTGCCCTGTAATTATTACAGACTTGGATGGGCATAAAGAACAGTTACAAGATACGGCTTTATATTTTAACGGTTACAAGCCAGATGAACTCTCAGAGCATATAAGGACTCTTTTGACTGAAAAAGATACGAGGGATCATATTATAGAAAAAGAAAAAGTACTTGCTAGGGAGTTTGACAAAATAAATTATTTTTCTTGTATAAAGCAGATAATCGATGAATTTGCCTTAATACGTAAAACTTGGGGAGAAGATTTTATACACTTATAAACTTCTTTGCTGAAGGACTAAGAAGCTTATCACATTAATTTGGGAAATAAAAAAATGGAAACGAATTATAAGAATTTTATTTCATTGGGGTACTTCTATGGTGTCGCAGAAGAATTGGAAAAATATGGATTGAGAAATGCTTCTTTTCCTTTTGATTGGATAATTTCAGATTTCGAAGGTGTTATTAATTGTATTAAAACTGAATTTGAAGATTTTTTAAATCCTACTTTTCTCTCACAAGACTTTACAGATAGAAGTCATTATTTAAATACAAAGTACAATTTTTATTTTTTTCATGACTTTAATAAATATATACCATTGCAAAACAATTAAAAAAAGTTACAGAAAAATATAAAAGACGTTCCGATCGATTTCTAAAAACTATAAAATCCGAAACATTATTTATACGATATATTTCGGATGAAATAAAAAGTGAGAATGGGAAGTCCAAAGAGTTATTGTGGATAGAAGAGAATTTTAATTATATTCAGGATGTAATAAAAAGTTACAATCAAAATAATGAAATCATGTTTATTGGTAATGATGGGATTATATCCGAAAAAATAAATATATTTAATATTTCACCAGACGAAAATGATACTGTTGCAAGAAAATGGATTAAGAAAAACCAATATTTAAATGATTTCTTTTCAAATTATTCTTTTCCTCAAAAAGAAAAAAGTTTAATAAACTATCAAAAAAAATTAAAAAGAAAGAATAAAATTTTTGGCCGTGTATTTAGTAAATATTGCAGGTTTAAAAAATATTTCTTAAAAGAATATAATCATTCTGTACAATATAATATATAAACAACTAAATTTTCTATATACTTGAGCAGATATATATGTTCAAGTATATACTATAATAATGATAAAAGGATTATAAGTTTCAGAAACAGAAAGAATTTTGATGTAAAAAAATTAAGGAAGGCTTGTATAAAGAAATCAAAAATTGAACGAGTCATACTACGCTGAGGTAGCTTGGCGAAGAATATGGGAACAAGACGGAGGAACCTTTATGAATCAATGTACCCATAGGTTTGATTTGCTTCAATAGATGATGTGAGGTATGATGCCGTTCGCATGCTAGCTGTTAGTTACAGGAGTAAGTTCTCCGACGTAACAAACCGCATGAGAAGAAACAATCATAAGCATAGTAAATATTCTTAGAAGTTCAAAATTAGAAGTTCGTGTTTCATTTCCGTTCATTTTAATCTCCAAAAAATCAGTGTTTGATTTTAGAATACAATCCTAACAGATTTTTCATTTTCTGCAATATGCCATGGTATTTATTCTCATAAGTATCCAATCGTTCCAAAACATCAATCACATAGTCAGGCAAAAATTCTCTTATTTGCTCTAGTCGTTCTTCATGACGTTTTTGCCAGCTGGTATTGGAGCTAAGGCCTTCTTCTGCTTCAAATTTAGAAATCACATCTTTTACATATTTAAACTGAACGTTATTATTTACAAAGGCCTTAAAATATAAAGCAACATCAGCGCCTATTTTCCATTTTAAGTCATAATGGTTGTTCTTTATATAGGCAGTGGGGAAAAGCATGTTTTGATGGCTTAGAGATTTTGTTTGATAAAAAAAGTCCAATGTAATTTTTGAAGGATATGAAACTCTCCACTCTTTTTGGGAATTAAAAAAAATGGCATCTGTATAAACAATTTCGTCTGTAGAAAAATTCATTTTAGAAAATCTTTGTATTACATAATTGTCCGCAAGGAAATCTCCACTGTTCAAAAAAAGACAAAATTCGCCGTTGGCTTTTTCAATGCCTTTATTCATTCCGTCATAAATGCCCTTGTCTTTTTTGCTATGCCAATAAGAAAGCTGCTTTGAGTAATTTGAATCTTGCAATGCGTTTTGTATCACTTCTACGCTATCATCATTACTTCCACCATCTATTATTATGTGTTCGTAATCATTTGAACTTTGGGACATAACGGATTCAATTGTTTTTTTTAGTCCATTTGAGTTGTTAAAGTTTACTGTAATTATAGAAAGAAAAAGTTTCTTATCCATTCTGTATTTTCCTCATTTTTATGCTTTGAAACTTTAACAGGATGTATGCAAAAAAGTCTATATGGTATGATATTAATTTTACGTATAATAGCATTTTTTTTGTTCCAACTTCTTCTGTAAGGCAGTTAGTAGCTTCTGGAAAAGTTTTTCGCCAGTTCTTGCAATTTTTTAAAAAGTCTTTAAATTCAACACTAAAATTTTGCTTTGGATCTATATAAAAGAATTTTGTGTCAAATTTTAACTTTTTTAAAACATAGGGTTTATCTAAATCTTGTTTGTATAAGCCGTCCATTAAGGTTACAGCTTTCATCCTGTCCATATGATTTTTTATGGTCATATTTTGTGTTACAGATGTATCCCGAATAAAATAAGAATACCCTGGCAGATCAAGGAATTCTATTTTTTTTGCATTTTTCTGAAGGGATAATGCAAGATAACTGTCTTCACAAAAGGTAATACCTCGTATCACATCCATATCTACAAAATCAAAAAGATTTCGCTTGTATATTTTGTTTACGAGTAGGAAAGTTAAATCTACATTTTCACTATATAATTTGGCAAGTGTATGCTTTTTAGTTGGTACAGACAATTTTTTTATTTGTCCATCTTTTGTTATTTTTTTATATCCAAAAACAACTATATCCGCCTCAGTATCTTTAATCTTTTGTTCCGCCAGCTTTAATAGGTTTATGTCGTAAAAATCGTCGCTATCCAAAAACATTATGTATTGGCCACAAGATTCTTTTATGCCAACACTTCTTGCAACGGCAACTCCTTCGTTTTGTTTGTGAATAGTTTTTATTCGTTTGTCTTTTTTTGCAATTTTATCACAAAGTTCGGCACTGCCGTCAGTTGAGCCGTCATCAATTAAGATTGCCTCGAAATTTGAAAAAGATTGGTCAAAAAGACTTTGTACACAGCGCTCAAAATACTGTTCAACATTATAGACAGGAATAATAATGCTTATAAGTGGTCCAGAAGAATCTATCATACTGTTTATTATAGCACAACTAAATATAAAAGAAAAGCATATGTATTGATTTTTATATACTTTGAATATATACTAAATTAGATAAATATGTAAATACTATAGATGGTATGGAGATTTTTCCTTTATGAAAATAGGATTGTATATAAAGGATATTTTATACGCAACAGGCGGAACAGAAAGCTATACCGTTCGCATGGCGCAGGCTCTTCTGACGATTTATCCTGATTCAGATATTTGCTTTGTGTCTGAATGCTATGAGGCAAAATCTGAAATAGATAGTGAATCATTTGTAGAAACCCTGAATTTAAGGTATGGAACGAGATTACCTAAAAAAGGTATTTATTTTGAATGGATTCATGGGTCAAACAAAAATAAATTTTTTTCTGTATTACTAAGAAAACGACTTGTAAATGCCTCTAAGCTATTTGACTTGTTTTTTTATTGTAGTAGGGGACATTATGTTTTTAAAGCTAGGAAAAATATTGCAATAATCCATTTTCCAATGGAAAGATTGGAGAGCAGTAGGAGAACAAATTTCATATCACGAAAGATAATGGCATATAAGGATTCTTTATATGCAAACGGATATGATTTTTTTATGCCTAACTCGAATTTTACAAAATCTTTTTTACAAAAATGGTGGCCAGAAATTCCTGAAGAAAAGATAAAACTTATTTATCCACCTGTGATTCAAATTTCTGGATCTGACTGTCAAAAAAAGAATCAAATTTTTATTTGCTCTAGGCTTGAAGAAGATAAGAATCTGGAATCTTTGATAGATGCTTTTAAGAGTTCTGAATTTCTTTCCCGAAACTATACTCTTGTTATTGCGGGGGGAGCAGACAATGGTAGTATTTATCTTACTGAATTGATTGAATATGCAAAAGGGGGAAATATTCATATTCTTGCAAATGAACCATTCGCAGGAATATCGAAATTATATAATGAATCAAAATTTTTCTGGCACAGTAAAGGATATGGTGTTGATGAAAATATAGAACCGTATAAATGTGAGCACTTCGGAATAACGACTGTAGAAGCCATGAGTGTAGGGTGCATACCAGTTGTTATAAACAAGGCTGGTCAGAAAGAAATTGTTATATCTGATTGTGGGGAAAAATGGTTGACACTTGAAGAATTGACACAAAAAACAGAATATCTTGCAAAAAATGAGAACTTGCACAATAAATATGTAGAAAATTGCAAGAAGAGGGCTAGCGAATTCTATTTAGATAAATTTACATTACACATAAAAGAATTGCTTGAAAAGATGATGCTTATATAACAGAGACACTAAAGGAGATGTTAGTTGTGTTCGGAATAAAAACTAAAATCAAAAGATGTATAGCGCATTGTATTGGGGCAAGTTTTAAATCGACCGGGAAAAAGACTCTGGAAGAACTCCCGCTCAATAAAAAGATTAAGCTTTATATTCCAACGTATGACAACAGCAATCAAATAGTTCATCCGGATATTCTTTTGCGCGACGAATCTCCCAAATATGTTCTCGCTTTTACCCCTTATCCAAATACAAATGACAAATATGAAAATCCTTCCATTGCGGTTTCTGATGACGGTATTCATTTTGTGGAGGAAAAGAAGGGGATTAATCCGCTGGTTTCCGCTCCTGAAAAAGACCACAATGATGATCCCGACATATCTTTTCATAACGGAATGTACCAGATTCTTTATTTGGAGACAGTTCGTCCAGATTATCAGAATTTGATGTTGCTCACAAGCTCGGACAGACTGAATTGGGAAAAGGAGATCCTTAGGCATGAAGAATTAAATGGTAGAAATGATGGCTTTATGCTTTCCCCTGCTGTTGTATACAATGACCGTGAGTGTTTTTTATTTGCCGTGCATAAAGATTTAACAAACGGTAATACGCTTTACGCTGTCAAGGGGAATGATATTCATTCAATAAACTTCGAAAATAAAATTGAGCTGAGTACAATTCCAAACGATTTGCAGCCTTGGCATGTTGATGTTTTTAAAGATGGCAAGGACGGTTATGTAATGCTTTTGTGTATGGTTTCACCATATTCTTGTGAACAAAAAGAATATAGCCTTTTTATAGGAACGAGCAGTAATCTAATTGACTGGAAATTCCAAGAAACTCCGGTTATTAAAAATTGTTATCGCTCAAGTGGATTCGTAAGAAATAGTATTCTGTACATATATTTTTCAAGTAATATCTATGCTGATGTCTGGAAGACAGGATTGTATAAGATCAATTGGAATTGACACGATTATCTTGCAGAATCCACTAAAACATCTTTATAGATATTGTATATCCTTTCACAAATTGCATCGGCGGAAAAGACCCTCTCCGCATATTCTTGCATTTCTGAAGAATTATACGATGTGTAATTCTCCTTCATGCTTACTAGGGCATTGAAAAGCTCGTCCTCATTTCCTGGCTCGACCAGGATACCGTTGCTTTCATTGACAAAGGAATCTGGTCCTCCGGTTCTGGATGCAATAACGGGGCGCCCTACGTACATGGATTCCGCCAGAACTATGCCGAAAGTCTCGAATCGGCTCGGAAGAACGAAACAAGAGCTCCGGGCCATGTATTTGTATACCTCATCATGGGGAATCCTGCCTAAAAGCTCCAGACTATTGTTTATTCCTAACATCTTTGCCTGCTCTTTCAGCGCATTTTGTCCATCTTCCGTAAGGCCTCCGATTACTAAGACTCCACGGCGTTTTTCCAAAAACCTTGCAAACGCATTTAAAAGGACGTCAAATCCCTTTACCTTTATGTCATATCCTAACGAAAAGAAAGTGAATACCTCATTTTGCTTGATTCCCTCAAATGTGGAACGCGGAACTTCCTTTACGATGTTGAAAACGACTTTGACATCTTTTTGTGAATATACCTGTATTTTCTTAGCCAAACCATTTCCAACCGCAATTACAGATTTTGCATTATCAAAAACAGCCGGCAAATACTTTTTTTCGGTCGCTCCAATTCTGTTTCTAAAATAGGTGGATGAATGCTCCGTAATTACATAGGGAATTTTCATTTTGCTAATGGCATACCAGATGCCTGAAAATTGTGTGGAATGTATATGGATAAGGTCGAATTTGATTCCAAGGAGCTTTTGAGCCTGCAGAATCAGTTTCTTCAAAAAAACTGCTCCTCGCCTGAAATTGATTTCTTCCAGCTTTGGAAAATGAAACATCCTGGCTCTTACTGTAGTTATTCCGTCTTCTTCTGAGATGTATATTTTTTTTATGCCGGAATACATACCTATTTCTTTTATGTTGTATTGCTGAAGGGCTATTATAGTGACGGTGGCATCGATTTCATTCTTCTTAAAATAATCAAGAAGCGCATGGGCCTGTTCCTTGAAAAAAAGCCCCCTGACAGGATTATCCGGCGTATCGTACCAGGATGGGATTACAAGTAGATTCATAGCTTGCATATTATAGCAGATATATATTTTTTTGAAAATATGGGGAAGAGTTTTTTTGTATGATAGGGAAAGGGCTTGCAGAAATAAAGAAGAAATTTTATAATGCTCAAGCGCCAGGAATTTTGGAAAAATCAAAAAAAATCCAAAATGATAGACTGTCCTATTAGTTTTTGTAAATTTATCCAAGTTAAACTTAGAGGTAACATAAATCTTTCCAAAAAGGAGTAAATCCGCATGAGACAAAAATATAGTATCCTTTGTTTTCTTATAATGGCGATTATCTTTGCGTCATGTGCTCACAGGCCGCCAGCAGAGCGTGATTATGAGGACGTTTCGTATAATCCTTCTGCAGCTGAGCTTGAGAGAACTGGCATCCCGGTCATTAAGATTGTTACGGATGACGGACAAGAAATAGAATCAAAATCAGAATGGAAAGCTGCGCTCATTGAGGTAATAGGAAATCACTGTGGGTTTGAGAATGTATCAATTGAGACCATGAAAATAAAGGGCAGGGGAAACACTACCTGGGGATTACCGAAGAGACCTTACTCAATAAAGCTGGATTCAAAATCAGAAATTCTTGGGATGAAAAAAAGCAAAAGATGGGTCCTAATAGCAAATTACAGCGATAAGGCACTTTTGCGGAATGACTATGCATCCTATCTGGGAAACAGCCTGTATGACGCGTGTTGGAATCCTTCATTTAAATCGGTCCATCTTATTCTCAACGACACTTACAGGGGTGTATATCTTTTTGGCGAGCAGATAAAGATAGATAAAAATCGGGTGAACATAAAGAGCATAGGCAAAAGCAAGGATGATGAGGGTGGTTTTATTTTTGAAATCAATGAGCGCCTTGACGAGAAATTTAATTTTAAGACAAAAAAGGGTGTTTGCATAAGCTTAAAGGATCCGGATGACGTAGATTCTGAAGTTCAGCAAAAAGTCCAGGCAATGATTCAGACGGCCGAGGACGTGCTTTTTGGAAAGCATCCAGAGGATCCTGAGAACGGCTGGAGAAAGTATTTCGATGAAAAATCTGTAATTGATTGGTACCTTACGAACGAGATTACAAAAAATATAGATGCTGCATATTGGGGATCAATATATTTTTACTTTGAACCAAAAGATGGTTTGTTTCACATGGGTCCCAGTTGGGATTTTGATATTTCCTGTGGCAATGTGTATTATGATGGCGGAGATAAATATACCGGACTTTTTGTGAAGGAAAAATCTGTCTGGGTAAGAAGGTTGTTTTCGGATCCTGAATTTGTTGCCAAACTTAAACAGAGATGGAATTCAACGAAACAGGAACTTTATGATTCCATAAATACTTGGATTCCTGAACAGGCGGCGCTGCTGGAGGCGTCTGCGGAACATAACTTTAAGAAATGGCAAATCCTCGGGAACTATGTTTGGCCCAATGAGTTTGGATTTTCTGAGAGAAAGACCTATCAAAGCGAGGTTGATTATCTCATAAACTGGCTGAATTTACGCTATGAATATTTGGATAAGGCTATAAACAGACTGAAATAAGGCCTGGCCGGACTTCCCCCTGCCCCACTAGATAATCTCTGCCAAAAGTATTAGAATATGGGCTATGAAAATAACTGTAGCAGGAACAGGCTATGTGGGCCTTTCAGTTTCAATTCTTTTGGCGCAGAACAATGATGTGACTGCATGTGACATCATTCAGTCAAAGGTTGATTTGATCAACAACAAGAAATCTCCGATTGTTGACAAGGAGATAATTGAATATCTTGAGCAGAAGCCTTTGCATCTGAAGGCGACGGTGGATGCCGATGAGGCGTATAATTCCCCGGATTATGTTGTCATAGCGACACCCACCAATTACGATTCCGAAAAGAATTTTTTTGACACTTCTTCCATAGAGGCCGTGCTCTCCATAGTGGAAAAGAAATGCCCGGACACGACGGTCGTGATTAAATCCACAATCCCCGTAGGATACACCGAAAAGATTTACGGACAGTATAAAATCAAGAACATGCTTTTCAGCCCGGAGTTTCTTCGCGAGGGGCACGCGCTTTATGACAATCTCTATCCCAGCCGCATCGTTGTCAGCTATCCGAAATCGGTTCCTGCTTTGAAACAAAAAGCGGAGGAGTTTGCTGGACTCCTGAAAAATGGCGCGATCAAAAAGGATGTGCAGATTCTTACTCCGAACTGTACCGAGGCGGAGGCCATAAAACTCTTTGCGAATACATATCTGGCCCTTCGTGTGGCATATTTTAACGAGCTTGATACCTATGCGGAGGTCAGGGGACTGAATACAAGGCAGATAATCGAAGGGATAAGCCTGGATCCTCGCATTGGGGATTTCTACAATAACCCTTCATTCGGCTATGGCGGATACTGTCTTCCGAAGGACACAAAGCAGCTTCTTGCAAATTTCAATTCCGTTCCGCAGAATCTTATTCAGGCAATCGTTGACTCTAACCGAACCCGCAAGGAATTCGTCGCCGCACAGATTCTTTCAAAGAGACCGAATACGGTCGGAATCTACCGCCTTACGATGAAGGCAAACAGCGACAATTTCCGCCAGAGTTCCATACAGGACATCATGAAGATTCTCCGTGGGGAGGGAATCAGGGTTGTGATTTATGAACCAACCTTAAAGTCGAATGATTTTGAAAAGTATCCTGTAAACAATGATATTAAGTCATTTACGTCTGAGTGCGACATAATTCTTGCGAACCGGATGGCCGATGAGTTGAAGGAAGTACAGGACAAGGTTTATACACGGGATTTGTATTCGCGGGATTAGTATGCATAAGATTGTTTTTATTACGGCACATAACTGGGATACTAAAAGACAGGGGGGCTTTCATAAATTCGCGGAAGCTGCCTGCCTTTCAGGAATACAAACAGTTTTTTTCAGTTTCCCCCGCCCTTATTATGGATTGATTATGCATCGCGAGCAGATAAATAGGTCCGTAATAAGAACTTTGTCAAAAGGAAAAAAGTATCCTGCCTCAGGAAAAAAAGATTCACCAGAACTGTTAAACGTGACATTTCCGACGTTCAGGGTTCCTGACGGCATGGGACGTTTTTTGCCTGAGAAATTTATGAATTGGCTCCTGACGCATTCTTTTATAGGATTCAAGCGCTTTTGCAAGAAATATCTCTCAGAAACTGATTGTTTTGTTTTTGAATCCTGCGAGGGAGTTGCTTTTATAGAACCTCTTAAAAAGCTTTTTCCTGAAGCAAAAATGATTTACCGTCCGAGCGATCCGATGGTCTATGACTCTGTTCCAGAACGCGTAAAAAAATTGGAAAGGAACATCCTTTATAAGGCAGATTTAAGCATTATTGTAAATCAAGAAGGTTTAGAGGCATATAGAAAATCAATTCCGGAGTTTGATTCCAAAGTGAAGTACACAATTCTTTCAAATGGAATAGACATTGATTCCTACACGAAAAAATATGATTGCCCAGAGCTTTTGCGGGATAAAAAATCCGTCTTGTATGTAGGTGCCTGGGAAGTTGAATGGCCGCTTTTGTTCAAAGCCTGTGACTCTGATCCTGACTTAAATTACATTGTGGTTTGTCCGAATTATCCTTCCCAGGAGATTCAAAAAAGGATAAAGGAATACAATAACCTGCATTATGTTCCCGGCATTAAACCTTCTGAGGTTCCTTCGTGGATTACAAACTGCAACGTAGTGATGGTTCCCTATGTGACGGATTTCTATAAGGACAGACCTCTTGGCATTACCGCAAAATACTATCAGGCCATGGCGGCCCATAAGCCCATTGTTGCCTATTGTGACACGCCGAAGCTGAAAGATGCCGGTGTTGTAGTGACGTATGACTATGACGATTTCACAAGGGAAGTGCGGAAAGCAATGGAAAAATCCTCATGCGATTATAGCTATGACCTGAGCGGTCGTGAGTGGAAAGAAGTATGTGACAGATTTATTTCTTTGTGTAGTTGAATTTTATAGTAAACAGGAGTTCTGTATATGTTTTTTATTAAGCCGACAAAAAAAACTTTTTTTCTCTTTATTTTCCTTTTGGCTTGTTTTGTGCTAAGTTTGATTATGTCTACTGGGTGGTTCAATGTTTTTGCCATAGAAACAGTCCAAAACATAACTGGGAAGACTCTCCGCAATCCTTATAAATGGTCCTGTGCGGTCTACAACTGCGTACATATCCCGCTGTTTATTTCCATCGTACTTTTATTTTTGAAGTTTACTTCCAGTGGAAATTCCATTTCTTCGGCTAAGGCGAAAGCATATAAGAATTTCGCAGATTTTTTTATTCAGAAGAGGAATATCATTTTTACTGCATTTCTCGTTTTATTTTTCTTTATTGCTTATTATAAGATTATTAATGCGGATTTTTATTATATGGATGATATGGCCAGAAATATGGGTGCTGATGACTCTGGCTGGATGGCCTATGGACGATATATTTCTGAATTTGGCTCTGTGCTTGTTCACGGATCGTTTCCTTTAACAGACATTGGCCCGCTTTCCCAAATCATTTCGATTGTCATTTTTGCATTTACGGTTTTTACCTTGTCTTATGTTATATGCGGAAATGAGATAAGGATGCTTCCGACTCTTGGATTGTCCTTAATTTTTATTTCTCCTTTCTTCAGCCAGTGTTTTTCTTATCGCTATGATAATCCATACATGACGCTTTCCATTCTGTTTGCGATTCTTCCATTTCTTTTTTGTGAAGATAAGAAATCGTTCATATATACATCAATTATATTCCTTATTCTTTCTTGCATGTCATACCAGGCCGGAACTAGTGTTTACATAGTTGTCTGTATGTATCTTGTGCTTAAAAAAATCATTAATGGGAAAAAGGAAAATCTTGCCAGCTTTATAATCATTTCTGTTATTTCTTTTGCACTGGCTCTTGTGATATATCAGCTCTTATTTAACTGTTCTGGGAATCCGAAGTTTCCTAAGCCAGAAAATATGGGACTGGCTTCTACAGGATTTTCTGTTTCAAGGGTAATTCCAAACTTAAAAATTTACACATCTTTTGTTCTGGAAAATTTCGGAGGATATATATTCAAACTTTGTTTCATAATAACTCTTCTGCTCTTTGTTGTTTTGAACATTGTAAAATCAAAGGTTAGCAAATTAGCCTCATTTTTTGTTCTTGCCATTTTCATCGTTGCGGGTTTTATTCTTTCACTTGGGGCATATCTTGTTTTTGAAGCTTCAATGATTGCACCTCGTGTCCTTATGGGCTTCAATTGTTTCGCCGCTTTGATAGTTTTTGATTCATTGCTTATGATTTCTGAGAAAGTTCAAAAACGCAGGAAACTTTTGTTCATACCGGCTGTTCTTTGCCTTTATTTATCCGTTGCCTTTTTGTATACTTATGGAAATTGTCTTACGCAGCAGAAGGATTATGCTGATTTTCGGATGCATGCATTGATTTATGATTTGAGTGAATATGTGAGTACCGATTCTGGAGAAATAAAAGTAACGCTCAATGGTTCCGCCGGTTACTGTAAGTCCTATGACAATGCCCGCAGACAATATCCGATTATAGACTCTCTAATTATGAGATTTCCTGGGTCAAATATGTGGGACAAGGACTGCGCATATAAGTTCAATTTCATTTTTGATGACGCCTATCTTTCTGAAGTTCCATCTGATTTTATGAAATTGAAGGATTCAAAACTACATGCCATTTATGCTTCTCCTGACAGACAAATTTTTTATGTGGAATTAAGGGAATAGATTTTATGATCATTATTAACGCTTCGTTTTTATGCAGAAACTTAACGGGAATAGAGAGGTTCGCTTTTGAGATTTGCAGGAGACTGGATTTGCTTATCCAGAAAGATGAAATCTGGATGTATGTTCCTCGCAATGCAAAAAGCATTCCTGAATATAAAAACATAAAGATCATAGTTTCTAAGAAAGAACTCACAAGTTTTCCTGTCTGGGATCATCTTATTTTTTCTGGATTCGTGAAAAAAAATCACGGAGTTTCTCTGGATTTTGCTAACATCACGTCTTTATTTAATCCCGGCTATGTCTTTATACATGATATATATGCGAAGCTTTATCCAAGAGATTTTGTGGGCTTTAAAGACAAGCTCAGGCGATTTTACATGTGCTGGATGTATAGCCACGCGGCAAGAAGAGCGAAAAAAATTTTTACAGTTTCAGACTTCAGCAAAAGACAGATAACAGAGACCTATGGGATTTCCTCCGATAGAATTTCAGTAATTCCAAATGGCTGGGAACATTTTGAATCAGTTAATTCTGATCCTTCTATATTTGAAAGTTTCCCGCAGCTTAAGAAAGGAGAGTATTATTTTACTCTTGGGAGCCTTCAAAAGCGTAAGAATCTGAAATGGATTTTGGAATATGCAATGAAAAATCCGTCCGAGAAGTTTGCAATTTCCGGTAAAGTCATTAACGGAATGCAGAGTGATGAGCTGTCGGCTTTGAAGGAGCTTCCAAACGTAATCTTTTTGGGTTACGTGTCAGATGAAAATGTTAAGTCTCTCATGCAGAACTGCAAGGCGTTCATCTTTCCAAGCTACTACGAGGGATTCGGAATTCCCCCGCTGGAGGCGCTTTCTGTCGGCGCGAAAATTGTAGTGGGAAATGCGGCGAGCCTGCCGGAGATTTATAAAAAATCTGCGTATTATATTGATCCTGAAAAAACGGACATCTCTTTGAGCGAACTTCTTTCAAAAGAGGTTGAGCCTGCGGACGAAATCTTAAAGTTTTATACTTATGAGAATGCGGCAAGGCTTTTGTACGAAAAATTAAGGCTCCCCCATTTCCCTACTTCCTGACATCCCCATGGAGGAAATCCTGGTAGCTGATTTCAACGCCCTCACGGACATCGACCTTTGATTTCCAGCCGAGGGCATTTAAACGTGTTACGTCGCACAGTTTCCGGGGCGTGCCGTTCGGTTTGGTGGCGTCCCATTCCATCCTGCATGTCCTGCCGCTTGAGGCAACATCAGCATATACCACGTCCCTGACTGTCTCCGCGAGCTGCTTTATTGTGCATTCCTTTCCGGTTCCCACGTTTACGAAATCTCCGGTGGGCGTGCGGAGGTCTGCGGCATTTTTGTTTTCCATCAGATAAACCACGGCATCAGCAAGGTCTCCCGCGTAAAGGAATTCCCTGAGTGGAGAACCGTCTCCCCAAAGATGCACCACGTCCTCGCCGCTTTCCTTGGCCTCGTGAAATTTTCGGATCATCGCAGGAAAGACGTGGCTTCCCTGAAGCTCGTAATTGTCGCCAAGGCCATAGAGGTTTGTGGGCATGACGCTTAGAAAATTGGTTCCGTACTGCTTGTTGTATGCGGTGCAGAGCTTTATGACGCTGATCTTTGCAAGCGCGTAGGCATCGTTCGTCGGCTCAAGAGGTCCCGTAAGAAGAGACTCCTCGCGGATCGGCTGCTCGGCCATTTTGGGATAGATGCATGTTGAGCCCAGGTTCATCAGTTTTTTTACGCCGTTGACTCTGGCAGCTTCGACCACATTGAATCCGATGACCATGTTCTGATAGATGAAATCCGCGGGGTAAGTTGAGTTCGCCCCTATTCCACCGACGTGTGCAGCGGCCAAAAAGACATACTCCGGTTTTTCCGTCTTGAAAAAATCATTTACGGCAGCCTGATTCAGAAGATCAAGCTCCTTGTGTGTCCTTGTGATGATATTGCCGTATCCCTTTTCCTGAAGGCATCTGAGTATCGCGCCTCCGACAAGACCCCGGTGTCCTGCCACATAAATCTTCGCATTCTTTTCCATAATCATCTCTGGTGCAGGATTTTTTCTGCCCTCACATATTCCATGTCATGCTTCATCATGATTTTCACGAGCTCCGGGAACGGAGTCTTTGTGGGATTCCAGCCCAGAACTGATTTTGCCTTAGTCGGGTCGCCAAGCAGGGTCTCAACTTCGGCGGGACGGAAGTACTTCGGATCCACCTCAATCAGGATTTCTCCGGTAGCCTTGTTGTAACCCTTCTCGTTTACGCCCTCGCCCTTGAACTCTATCTCGATTCCTGCCTCCCGGAAAGCGTAGAGACAGAATTCGCGGACGGAATGCTGCTCGCCGGTTGCGACTACAAAATCATCGGGCTTGTCCTGCTGGAGGATGAGCCACATGCACTCAACATAGTCCTTCGCATATCCCCAGTCGCGGAGTGCGTTCAGATTACCGAGGTAGAGCTTTTTCTGGAGTCCCTGTGCAATGCGGGATGCGGCCAGAGTGATTTTTCTTGTCACGAAGGTCTCACCACGGCGCTCAGACTCATGGTTGAAAAGGATTCCGTTGGAGCAGAACATTCCGTAGCTCTCGCGGTAATTTTTCATAATCCAGAATCCGTACATTTTTGCGACGGCATAGGGTGAGCGGGGATAGAAAGGCGTCGTCTCTTTCTGGGGAACTTCCTGTACGAGCCCGAAAAGCTCAGACGTTGATGCCTGGTAAATGCGGCAGGTCTTTTCCATGCCCAAAAAATGGACTGCCTCAAGAATGCGGAGGACTCCGGTTGCGTCACAGTCGGCGGTATATTCGGGGACTTCGAATGAAACCTGGACATGGCTCTGTGCGCCAAGATTGTAGATTTCCGTCGGCTTCACTTCGCGGATAAGACGGATGAGGCTCTCGCTGTCGGTAAGGTCGCCGTAATGCAGGTGTACGCGGCGTTCCTTGTGCATATCCTCAATTGCACTCTCAAGATAAAGATGTTCTATTCGTCCAGTGTTGAAGCTGGATGAGCGTCGAATGATTCCATGTATCTCATAGCCCTTTTCAAGCAAAAATTCAGCAAGAAAAGACCCGTCCTGTCCGGTAATTCCGGTGATAAGCGCTATTTTGTCTGCCATGGGGATATTTTAGCATTTTTCACTCAATAATTCAATACAGGGAAAAATCAGAACTCCACCACAATCATGATCGGGACGTGGTCGGAGAGGCGGTTCCTGAGTTCCTTTGACGAGGTGCATTCCACTCCTGCTATGATGATGGAGCTCTCTTTCTCCAGGTTCCTTCCTGCGTTTCCTATGCGTGCCCTGACGGTGGGAGTCTTGACTTTTTCGGCCATGGCGGGGTTGTAGATGAAATGGTCGTAGTCGTTGGCGTAGGCGAAACCGCTGTCTCTTATGGAGAGGGTGGTCTTCGGGCTGCTTTTGCCGTCTATGACGTAGGACTCGAAATCCAGGGATGCGAATTCCTTTCTGCGGGTGTTGAAATCTCCCCCTGCAATAACGGGCTCGTCGCTGATTTCTCCTCCGAATTCATTGAGCAGCATGTCGGCGAGGGTCAGAAGATCGCGGTCCCTTTTTTCCATGGAATTCTTGGACTGCAGATGGACGTTTACAAGGATGAATGTGCTTTCACCGGATGTGAATCTTGCGGCCTGAACATTGTTTTTGTTGAAGCGGTAGTCGCATTCGGGGAAAATCGTAAAGCCGAGGGGATCCGACAAATCCTCCGCGGAGACCTTCTGGGAGTTGTAGAAAATCGCGTTGTTCTGGGACATGTCGCCGCCTGAAAATGCCGTGCCGTCAATGGTCACTCCGTCGTGGAGAAGATAGGTCGCCGTGGATATGGATTTCCATTCAGGACCCAGCTCCCATGCGATGTCGTCAAGGATGGTCTTTTTCTGGGGGAGCTTGAAGTGCAGCTCCACATCTCCATAGAACCGTGTGACGAAGCCCTTTTTCATTGTGATGGGAACTTCCTGCAGGAGGACTATGTCAGCCTCGTTCTGCCTGACAATTTCTTCGATCCCTGCCATCCATTCCTCGTAATGCTCCTTTTTGTACGAGCTGTTGTGTGCGATGTTGTACGAGAGGATTGTTATCTTTTCACAGAATGCGAGCGACGCTGTGAGGAAAAATGCGGCAATCAGTGTAAGTTTTTTCATGCAATCCTCCCGGGCATTTTTTGATTATTTGTTTTTACCGCTCAGACGACGGAAGAGCCGTTTCAAAAGACCGAGCTTGCCGAAGAGAAGCCAGTAGAAGAATGCGATGGCGCTGATAATCGGGGCTCCGAAGACAATCACGTAGAGAATCACTTGCAGGAAGTTGATGAGGAAGTCGAGCACGTTGTAGATGAAGCGCCGGAATCCTCGTCCGAAGTCTGGCATGGTGAAGGACTGTCCCTCGGACGCGCGGTAGGGCAGGTCGTAGTAGATCTGAATCTGGGAGTAGTCAATCTGGCCGGAGAGATGCTTCATCCTTGTCTCCATGGACTCAATGTCGGAGATGACGGAATTCAGCTCGCGCTCAATTTTGAGCATGTCCTCAATGTTCTGGGCCTCCTTCAGATAATTCTGGAGTCTGTCGCGGAGGATTTTCTTGGTGTCCAGGCGTGATTGCAGGTCATAGAAAGTCTCGGTCACATCCTCGCTGTTGCTGTTCTTTGATTTTATTTTTCCGAGGTCACCCGCGCTGTCCATGGCCCTCTCAAAATTATTGCTCGGGATGCGGACTGAAAAAGAGCCGTCGTTTAAGCCGGTGTTGCTGGACTCTACGTACCCGCCGAGGGACGCGCACCATTTTTTTATACCGGCTTCGGCTTCGGCAAGGGATTGCACCTCAAGGCTTATGGATCCCCTTTTAATCAGCTTGCGTTCGGTTTCCGCCGGGGTTTCCTGGGATGACGAAAAGGATTTAGAATCCTCAAATGCCATGTCCGCAGAGTCAAACGCCATTGAGGAGTTCATTTCTCCACCGGCTCTTTGGTATGTCATTGCCCCTGATTTTTTTCCGCATGATGTTGCAAGCAAAGTTGCCGTAAGCAGGACGCAGCCTGCAAGAATTAATTTCTTCATATTTTACCCCTTTGGTTTATGGATTTTTTGTCAAATCAAATTTCCTTGGTTTCGACTTTCAGGTCTTCGCGTGTGTTTATGACCGCAATCTGGAAATCATCTTCGTAAATTATTTCTCCCGGAATCTCGTCAGTGTCCGAGCGGTAGAGCCTGACTCCGTATTTTCTGCACATCGAGCGGTAAAAATCCATCTGCCTCCAGATGTCCGTTCCCTGCGGAGTGTCCTTGAACCATGTTGTCGCGCGCTCCTTGTTTCCGCTTTCGTAGAAGGGAGGGACAGGCAGGACTTTCTCAAAATACTCCCTGTTTTTCCAGTATTCGGCGGTTTCTTCCTCGCTCAGGGTCTTTGCGTCCACGAGTTTTCCCACGGTCGTAAAAATTCCCCGGGGCTGCTGGGTGATGTATGCGATGTCCGCTGTATGGACTCTGAAATACCTCATAGTCTTTTCTCCAGGTTAAAAAACGCTTACGCCTGAATTTCGGCAAGAATCGGCTCGATGTATTTTTTATCGGAGATGTCGTAGGAGTGTGAAATCATTTCGGCCATCTGTTTTTCCGTTTCGCTTGCGTCCTTTTTTGAGCTCAGCATTTTGACGAACATTTTCATGCCGAGTTTTGAAGGTCCGTTCATCTTTTCGTAATTCAGTCCGCCGGGACAATAAAAGCTCTTTACCCCTGACCATTCGCTGCCGGAGAAATTTCTTTCCATTGCGGTTTTTACATCAGGACCATCCGCAGGACTTGCACCGACTGCATAGACAATCACTTTTTTACCATTGGAAATTAAAGATGAAAGCTGCTTTTTCAGCCATGCTATTTTTGTGACGCTTCCCGCCATGTACCACCCGCCGAAAATGATTGTGTCGTAATCGGAAAGATTTTTTTTGGAACCATGCTTGAAATCATAGCACTCGCAGCCGCTTGCCTCGCTGATCCATTCCGCATAGCGTTTTGTAAATCCTGTCTGGCTGTTGTAAATTAAAATTGCCTTCATTTTTATCACATCTCCCTAAAAGGCAATATATTGTGTATGCCGGCTCTTGTCAAGCGTTTTGATTGTCATTAAAGAAGCTCTTTGGTTGACGCGGGTTTTCTCATCGTGTAAAATTGAAGTTGAGGCTGTGAATTGGGAGAGAGAAGATGATTGTACTGACGGATGCGGATGAAGTGCTGGAGAACCTAGGTGAGGTTTGGGTGGAACTTTTGAATGAGACTTACGGAACCCACGTGAGTTTCGGCGACATCAGGGAATGGGATATGTGCTCGGCTTTTCCGGGGCTTACACGCGGGCAGGTTTATGGCATGGAGATGGATGAGAGAATCTACGGACGGATGAAACCGAAGGATGGCGCCGCTGAGTGTCTCCAGAAAATCATCTCGAAGGGACACGAGCTTTATGTTGTGACCGACACGCCGTATCAGATTTTGAAGCCGAAGATGGACAATGTGCTTTTCAAGTATTATCCGTTTTTGACATGGAAGAATTTTATCATCACATCGAACAAAAAACTGATACGCGGGGACGTTCTGATTGACGACGGACTTCACAATCTGGTGGGGGCTCCTTACAAAAAGATTCTCATGTCCGCGCCTTACAATCTTGATTTTGATGCGGAGAAAAACGGCATGATCCGCGTAGATAATTGGAAGGAAGTTGAGACGGCCCTGGAGAGTCTTGGGATTTTATAAATGTGGGGATGAAAAATGAAAACCTTGTTTGTTTCTGATTTGGACGGAACCTTGATGCGCAGTGACAAAAAACTGTCGGAAAAAACCGTGCGGACTTTGAATCGGCTGATTGAAAACGGTGTCCTGTTTACTTATGCCACGGCACGCTCAATTCAAAGTGCGATGGAAATTACCGGGGGATTGAAAATGAGGCTTCCCGTGATTACGAGAAACGGAACTGTGCTTGCCGACAACGAAAGCGGACGGATGATTCAAAAGGCAGTGTTTTCCGCTGACGAGATAAGGCTCCTAAAGACCGAACTTCCTGAGCTTGTGGAAAGCGGATTTGTCTCCTCTTATTTTGGGGAAGAGATGATGAAGCTCTATTGCTCAAAAAATCCTGTGGCCGGGTTTCAAAAGTATATTGACGAGCATAAAAATGATTCGCGCATGAGACATCTGGAAAATCTGGACGCGCTGTTTGAGGGCGAGGCAGGTTATGTCACTTTGATTGACGATGAGGAAAAGCTCCGGCCTGCCTATGAGCGCATGAGAAAACATGAGGGCTGGGAATGTGTTTTTCAAAAGGATACTTACGGCGATGAATTCTGGCTTGAGATTTGTCCCGAGAACTGCACGAAGGCAAAGGCGATCCTTGCGCTGAAGAAAAAAATCGGTGCCGGGCGTCTGGTTGTTTTCGGGGACTCAATCAATGACCTTCCCATGTTTGAGATTGCGGATGAGGCCTGTGCGGTGGAAAATGCGGTTCCTGAGGCAAAGGCGGCGGCTACGAAAATAATCGGACGCAATGACGATGACAGTGTCGCGGAGTTTCTTGAAAAGTGGGCGAGTCTTGAAAATTGTGATATATAGACTTATAATATTTTAATATGGAATATATTTTTACTGAGCGCGCGCATCTGATGTGTCCGAACATGTGCTTTGGGATTGTTGCGAGCGTAAACAAAAGTTTTGACAGAAATCTGCTTGAAAAGACGGTTGAAAAACTTTCCGCAGCCCATCCCTTTTTGAGGGCTTTGATTGCCTGTGATGAAAAGGCCAGCGCGTATTTTTATGACGTGACGGATGAGTCAAAGGTGGAGGTGATTTTTGCGGGTAAGCTCGGCGTAGGGACTTCCTGTGTTGAGTCAAATGAAATCATCTCAAAATACAAGAGCCTCGTCGCATCAGACTGGAATCTTTTTGACGGTGGCCTTTTAAAAATCGTTGCGTGGGATGCCGGGGACAAGAGCGCATTTTTACTTGTGTTCCATCATCTTCTGGCGGACGGACGGGGTGCCTTGGGACTTGCCCAGGAGCTCGCAGATTTTTATGTGCATGGCAAAGAGCCGAAGGAGGCCGTGGAGCGTCTGATTACAAAAAACGATTTGCCGGAGGATTCGGAGCTTCCTTTTTTGAGCCGCAGTCTTGTGAACAGTGCGAATAAAAAATGGAGGAAGGAAAACCACGGGATTTCGTATCAGGATTATCATGCTTTTGCGGATGATTTTCTAAAGACGGATTCTGTAAACCACACTCTTGTTTCGGTAAATCAGGATGAGCTTTCGGCTCTTCATTCGCGGTGTAAAAGTCAGGGAGTTTCCATAAACGACTATCTTCTGGCAAAGATGTTTTTGGAGGACAAGACAGAGAGAGTCATAATTGCCTGTGACCTCCGGGACAAACTTGCGTGCTACAATCCGGGGGCCTTGGGAAACTACTCCACGGCGTTCAGCGTGGGACTGAAAAAATCATGCGGCGATGTTTTTGAGAGTGCAAAGCGTGTTCATTCCATCGTGCGGAAAAAACTCAATTCGCCGAGGGATTTGTATCTTGTGCTCCAGTGCTATGCGTCGCTTGAGGGCGGACTTCTTGACGCTTCGTTGATTTCCAGCCGCGGAGGATTTGAGAGCAAGGCAGCGAAGTTTATAGGCACGATGTTTTTCAACTATGGCAAGGCAAATGGCTACAGCATTACAAATCTCGGGAAGATAGAAAGTGAGAGTCTTGAGGACGCTTATTTTATCCCGCCTGCATCACCTGCGGTAAGGAAAACTCAGGGTGTTCTGACCGTAAACGGAACCATGAGAATCTGTACCGCCGAAAGATAAGCGGAAGGATGTGCTGGAACAAAAAATGACTGCTAGGATACAAACGAACAAACAATTCGGTCCGATGGAATTTTATGTCCGGGCCTTGAAAATTGCGGTGCCTGTAATGGCGCAGATGCTCATTCAAAATCTTGTCTCTCTGATTGACAATTTTATGGTCGCGGGCTTGGGTGACATAAAGATGTCGGGCGTGAACATCACGGGTCAAATCATTTTTACCTTCATGGTTTTTATGAACACAATCTGCATGGCGGGCGGTATTTTTATGACTCAGTTTTCCGGGGCTGAGGACAAGGAGGGAATGCGGCAGTCATTTTGCTTTAAGCTATGGGCTGGATTTTTTGTCGTCATCGCTTTCTCTCTTGCCTGCATGATGATTCCCCGGCAGATTCTGGGACTCATGGTAAGAGGAAATTCTCAGGCGGGTGCGATTCTGGACGAGGGAGAAAAATACATGAGGCTTATCGGCTTCATGGGAATTCCCTGGGTGCTTTCCGCAATGATTTCCTCGTCGCTTCGTGAAATTGGAGAGGTAAAAGTGCCCCTCGTAATTTCGATTGTCGCGACTCTTGTGAATACCTTCTTCAACTGGATTTTGATTTACGGAAACCTTGGTGCCCCAAGACTTGAGGTGCAGGGTGCCGCCATTGCTACCGTGATTGCCCGGAGCGTTGAGGCCCTGATTTTCATAATCTACATGTTAAAAAAGAAGCCGCCTTTTACAATCAGGATTTTGAATCTGTTCCGCGTGAATCTGAGACTCTTCGGAGAGATTTTCAAAAAGGCATGGATGATTATGTTTTCCGAAATGGTATGGGCGATTGCGGAGACTATTACGACGGCTTTGTACAACGGGCGGGGAGGCGCGGATGTTGTCTCTGGCATGTCGGCGAGCTTTGCAATCTCCAATCTTTTTTTTGTCGCATTCAGCGGAATCATTACGGCGACTGCGGTTATCATCGGAAAAAATCTGGGACGCGGGGAGCTGGACAGGGCGAGGCAGGAAAAGGTCTGGATTTTGAACGGCGCGAAAATCTTCGGACTCTTTTTTACGGCGGTAGGTCTTTTGTGCATGTTTCTGGTTCCCGTGGTGTTCAGAAATCTGAGCGCGCATGCACAGTCAATCTGTCGTCGCATGGTTTTGGTCATGGCCCTTTACATGCCGGTGTGGGTTTACATCAACGGACAGTTTTCTGTGAGCCGTGCGGGCGGGGACACGATGATGGGAATACTTGTTGACGGAATCGGGAACCTCGGCTTTGTGATTCCCGGGATTTTTATAATGGCAAAGCTTACGGACATGGGCCCCGTGATGATGTATGCGATTATAAAGTCCGTCGAGATTCCGAAAATCGCAATCGCCCATTTCTGGCTCAAAAAAGAAAAGTGGCTTGTGAATCTTGCGGCTCAAAAAAAATCGGAAATAAAACAGGATAATAAATTTTTGGAGGATTGAGAAATGGAATACGAGATAACAGATTACATTACGCCGGAAGAATATATGGAAATGAGGAGGCTTGTTGCTTGGCCGGAATTTCCGCTTGAACAGGCTGCGGAAGGAATCAAAAATACGGCGCATCTCTGCTGTTTCAGAAAGGATGGAAAAGTAATTGCACTGAACAGAGTTCTTTCTGACCAGGGGTATGTCGTGTATATCGCGGATGTAATTGTGCGTCCGGAATATCAGGGGCAGGGACTTGGTCGTGCCTTGATGGACAACGCAATGGATTACATCAAAAGTCTTCTTAAGCCCGGCTATAAAATGATGGTGAGCTTGATGGCGGCCCAGGGAAAGGAAGATTTTTACAAGAAGTTTGGATTTATTACACGCCCGGATGAGACCCACGGCTGCGGAATGTCTAAATGGGTTAGTGATGCAGACTGAAATCCCAGAGATGCATTTGTTGAAGGGAGACGCAATATGAATCTTGAGGATTTTTATTTTTTCAACGGAACATCCTACGCGGGAAAATCCACGATGGTGCATCTTCTCGCTCAAAAATATGGCGGCATTGAGTGCGGTGAAAATTACCACGACAATTATGAGGGTGAGCTGGATCCGAAGGAATTTCCCGCCCTGTGTTATACGCGCGACTTGAAGGACTGGCATGATTTTATCCGTCGCACCCCGGAGGAATATGCGCGATGGATTGCGGCTGCGAAAAAGGAGTGAGAGATAATTGAGCTCAGGATGATTGAGAAGATGGAGGCGAACGGACGCAAAGTGTTTGTTGACACTAATATCTGCCCTGAGACGCTCCACAAAATTACCGACAGAAAGCACGTTATGATAATGCTCTCTCCACCCGATATGGCGGTGCGTAGATTTTTTGACCGGCCCGATAAGGAAAAACAGTTTCTCTATCAGCTTATGATGGAAGAGCCCGATCCTCAGGCGGCGTTGGACAATTACCGCAAGGGACTTGAACTGATTTGCTCACAGGAAAGCTATGATAGTTTTTTGAACTGCGGCTTTGAGGTGAACATCCGCGACGATGAGCTTGGGCTTGAGGGAACGATGGCTTTAATAGAAAAGAAACTCGGCTTGCATTTGCCGTGAGGAGGAAAGATGACCATTTACGAAAGACTTCTTGAAGTGCAGGACTTGGAATACAGGGATTTTCAGAGCAAGCTTGTTCCGAATATTTCACCGGACACGATGATCGGCGTGAGGACTCCCCAGATGAGGGCGATTGCAAAAGAGATTGCGAAGAGCGGTGAGGCAAAGGAATTTCTTGAGAGTCTTCCGCACAAATATTACGAGGAAAACATCATACACTTTTTCGTCGTTTCTCTGATAAAGGATTTTGATGAGTGCGTCCGGGAAGTTGAGAAATTTCTTCCTTATATTGATTGCTGGCCCGTGTGCGATCAGTCTAGCCCGAAGGTGTTCAAGAAAAATCATGAGAGGATTTTGCCTCTCATAAAAAAATGGATTTCCTCCGACCATGTCTACACATCGCGTTTTGGAATGAGGATATTGATGAATGAATTTTTGGACGAGGATTTTAAGAGCGAGTATTTGAAATGGGTCGCCTCAAAAATGCCTCCCTCAAATCAGGACGCTGACTATTACCTCAAGATGATGGTGGCATGGTATTTTGCAACTGCCCTCGCCAAACAATATGACGCGACGGTTCCCTTCATCGAGCGGAAAAAGCTTGAGACCTGGACTCACAACAAGGCAATTCAAAAAGCACTGGAAAGTTTCAGGGTCTCAGACGAGCACAAAGAATATTTACGCACGCTAAAAATCTGACTCTCCGGGATGATTTTATCCGCAGATGCTCTGTGCGTATTTTACGCTTTCCATCGCGTCCTTCGTGTATGCGTCGGCATGGATTTTATCCGCGTAGTCCTGATTTAAGACGGCTCCTCCGACAAAGACCTTGCACCACGGGGCCTTTTCATGCAGCTGCTTTATGGTCTCTTCCATTGCTCCGACCGTCGTTGTCATCAATGCGGAGAGTCCTGCAAGCGGGGCGTGTTCTTTTATAACGGCCTCCACAATCGCTTCCGGGGGAACGTCCTTTCCCATGTCGATTACGCGGAATGAGTAGTTTTCCAAAAGGACTTTGACTATGTTTTTGCCGATGTCGTGGATGTCTCCTTTTACAGTCGCAATCACAATGGGTCCTTTTTTCTCTCCGCTCACACCCTTTTTCTCAAGGTCATCCTTTATCACCGCAAAGGCCTCTTTTGCCGCGTCTGCCGCCATCAAAAGCTGTGGAAGATAGGCTTTTTTGTTTTCAAAATCCTTTCCGATTATATCAAGGGCCGGGATTATCTTCGTGTTGATTACATCCATCGCGCTCATCGCTTCCTGATTGGGACTTCCCTCAAGAAGTTTGTGTGTCTCAGATTTTGAGACTTCCTTTAGTCCCTTGATGATTGCCTTTGTAAGCGGATGAAGATTGTCCTGCGACTCTGATTTTTGTGCTGACGGGTCGCCCTGTGCCTGGGGATTTGCCTGGGACTGTGCAAGTGCGATCTGTGCGGAGTATTTTTCCGCGAAACCGATGTATGAAAGACACTGGGGATCCATGCCGCTCAAGGTTTTAAAACAGGTCCACGCTTTCATCATCTCCACGGCGTTCGGATTCATGATTGCCGCGCTCAGTCCGTTTTGCATTGCCATCGTGAAAAAGATTGACGTGATGTGCTCGCGCAGGGGAAGTCCGAAAGAGACGTTTGAGACACCGAGGATTGTGAGCCCGTGCTTTTTCTCCTTCACATATTTTACCGTGGCAAGAGTTGCGATCGCCGCCTGGTCATTTGCGCTTACCGTCATTGCGAGCGGATCAATGATGATGTCCTTTTCGCTGATTCCGTACTCTTTTGCCTTTGCATATATTTTCTCAACGACGGCGATTCTGTCATCCGCATTTTCCGCGATTCCGGCTTCATCAAGTGCGAGGGCTACAACCATGCCACCGTATTTTTTTACGAGCGGGAAGATTTGCTCCATGACTTCCTGCTTGCCGTTCACGGAATTTATGAGTGGCTTTCCGTTGTAAAGACGAAGGGCTTTTTCCATCGTAACTGGATCCGACGTGTCAATCTGGAGGGGAAGGTCAGTGACGCTCTGAATCTCCTTGATGACGGCCTGCATCATCTTGCACTCATCAATTTCAGGAAGTCCCACGTTTACGTCCAAAACCTGCGCGCCCTTTTCCTCCTGCGTGATAGCCTCGTTCAGGATGTAGGAAATGTCATTGTCCTTGAGTGCCTGCTTGAGTTTTTTCTTTCCCGTGGGATTGATTCTTTCGCCAATCAGAATCGGTTCCCTTCCGAACTCAACGATTTTTGTTCCCGATGTTATGGTCGATTTTTTTAATGCGGGAACCTGGTTGTCTGTGTCAATTTTCCTTACCGGGATTACTTCGCATTTCTGCACGAGCCGCTTTATGAAAAAAGGATCCGATCCGCAGCATCCGCCGGCAATGGACGCACCTTCGCGGCAGAATGAGCTTACTATGTCAGAAAATTCCTCCGCGCCAACATCGTAAACGGTCCTTCCGTTTTCACTTTTCGGCAAGCCCGCGTTCGGTTTTACAAGTACCGGGAGATTCGTGGAATTCAAAAGACGTGTCACGATCGGCTTCATCTGCTCAGGACCAAGGCTGCAGTTCAATCCGAGAGCGGAGACTCCGAGACTTTCCAAAACGGCGGCACAGATTTCAGGCGAGCTTCCTGTCAAGGTTTTTTGTCCCTCGTCATAGACCATAGATGCGATGATGGGGATGGTAAAATCCGCTTCCTCCATTGCTTCCTTTGCTGCGATGATTGCTGCCTTTGCCTCGTAAAGGTCGTTCATGGTTTCTATTAGAATCAGGTCGGGCTTGTGCCTTAGCGCGATGTCAAAGCTGGTTTTGAAAAGAGTTACGGCATCCTCAAATTCCAAGTCTCCGAGAGGCTTTAAAAGTTTTCCGCATGAGCCTATGTCAAAAGCGATGAAGCGTGGGACTGGATTTTTTTCGGGCGACTCATTTTTGTTTTCCTTTTCTTTTTCGAAAATCATCTTTCGTGCTTTGTTCGCATTTTCAAAGGCCGCCGCAATGATTTTTTCAAGGGGATATCTTCCGTTTTCTCCGTCGAACTTTGTGATGAAAGCTCCGAAGGTGTTTGTGTTGATTATATTGGAGCCCGCAAGATAATAGCCGTACTCAAGGTCCACGATTTTTTCAGGATGCTCGATGTTCCAGTTTTCGGGAAGTTCTCCGGGACGCAAGCCCTGTGCCTGTAAAACGGATCCTGTTCCGCCGTCAAAAAATAAAATCTGATTTTCCAAACATTCGCTAAGAGTTTTCATGCCGATTACCTTATTTGATTTTTGCTAAGTCCTCGTAAATTCCAACAAAAGCCGTTACGGATTTTTCCGGGGACATAATCAAAGAGTCGTTCAATGTGAGCGCAAGATTTTTCTGGCAGTCCAAAAGCTCAAAAAATATCCGCTGTACCTCAAGGCTCACGTCTCCATAACCGGGACTGAACCTCGGACGGATTGCGTTTTTATTTTTTGCTTCCTCGCTTTGAAAAAAATCCTGCAGCTTTTCAACGTAGCTTTCAATGAACATCGCGCCGGCTGCCTGAAGCATCACCGATTTCGCCGGATTTATCTTTGAATTTTTTTGAATGAGCCTGTCCACTTCCGGTCCCAGGGTCGCCGCAAAGAGAATTACGCTGTGGCAGTTTTTTAAATTCAAAAAAAGATGGTGGCTCTGGATTTCCTTTCCCGCGAATCTGATTTTTTCTTCCGAATCAAGCTCAAGAGGGAATTTTGCGTAGACCGAGCGGCAGTTCATTTTCTCCGCAATATCTTTGGCGGCGGACTTTGCAAGCTCTTCCATCTGTGAGTCCGTGATTTTTTCTCCCTGCAAGATTTCTTTTGAAAATCCTGCGTATCTGAAAAGCTCGGGAAAATCGGGCTGAATCTCTCTGGAAGTCAATCGGTGCCGAAAGACAGTCATATTTGCCACTTTATAATTGAAGAAAGATTCTCAAGAATTTTCTGCGCGACAATCGGTTTGTTCATTGAGTAAATGTGGATGTGATTTATTCCGTTCGCAAAAAGATCGATTATCTGATCCGTGGCATAGGCAATTCCTGCCTGTAGCATTGCGTCCGCATCATTCCCAAATCTGTCCACGATGGAAAGAAAACGTGGCGGCATGATTGCACCTGAAAGTTTTATCGCGCGCTCAACCTGCTTTGCGTTTGTTATGGGCATGATTCCAGGGATGATTGGTGCGGTGATTCCTTTTTCTCGGACCCTGTACAAAAATTTATAATGGATGTTGTTGTCAAAAAACATCTGCGTCGTAAGGTACTGACAGCCCGCGTCGATTTTCTTTTTTAGGTTGTCAATGTCCTCGTTTGAATTCGCAGACTCAGGATGTCCCTCAGGATAGCAAGCGCCGCCGATGCAGAATCCTCCGAAATCGGAAATGTCCTTGGCAAGGTCGCTCGCATGATGATACTGGAGATTGCCCATCTCAAATCCCTCGGGAATGTCGCCGCGGAGGGCAAGGATGTTTTCAATGCCGGCTTCCCTCAGTTTTTTGAGCTGCTCCCGTACGAGTTCCTTTGTCGATGAGATGCATGTAAGATGCGCGATGGCCGTAACATTTTTGTCGCACTGGATGTGCTTTGCGATCGAGACTGTGTGCTGGCTTGTTCCGCCTCCTGCTCCATAGGTGACGCTCATGTAGGACGGATTCAAATCCGCTATTTTTTCAACCGCCTCTTCCACGGTTTTATATGAAGCATCCGTTTTCGGAGGAAAGACCTCAACTGATAAAGTCGGGTGCGGTGATTTTAAGACATCTATTACTTTCATAGGTCTACTATATTACATTCGCGCTTTTGTTGCAATAAACTTTTGTTTTGATTATACTATGTTTATGAAAAATTTGAAAAAATATGTCGCAGTGTTTGTTTTCTTTTTTGTGGCTGCCTCGCTGATTTCATGCGGCAAATCGAATGTAAAATCGGAAAAGAAAGCGGATATCAGGATTGTTTCTTTGGGGCCGTCCGCAACGGAAATTCTTTTTGCCATCGGTGCTAATGATGAGCTTGTCGCCAGAACTGATTTGTGCGATTATCCTGAGGAGGCTAAGGACATATCTTCCGTCGGCGGTTTTTCCGGGAACACAATCAGCCTTGAGTCAATTCTTTCTTTTGAGCCGACTTTGGTTTATCTATTCGCGGGCATGCATGATTTTTTAATTGAGCCGCTGGAGGCTGCCGGCATTCAGGTTTATGTCTCAAATGCGAATTCCATTGATGCGGTCAAAACGGAAATCCTCGACATGGGAAAAATCACGGGACATGAAAAACAGGCTCAGAGCGTCATAAATGAAATGGATAAAAAACTTGACGAGGCTAAAAAAATCACCGAAAAAAAATCCGGGGGTAAAAGCGAAAAGTTTCCGAAGGTGTATTGGGAAATATGGCATGAGCCGATGATGAGCGTTGGAAGGGATTCTTTTATCAATGATATTATCCAAAGGGCGGGCGGTAAGAATATTTTTGCCGATGAGGAATATGCCTATCCGATGGTGAGTGAGGAAGCAGTTCTTTATGCCGCTCCCGATTTTATTTTTTACACCGGGAACGGAATGGGAGGAGGAAAGCCTTCTGAAAATCTGAGCGCTCCGAAAGGGATTTTCTTTATGGGTGATGATGACGGTTTTGTCCGTTCTTCACCAAGGGCCGCCGATGCGGTTTTAAAGCTTGCGAAAATCATTTGGGAAGAAAAGTGAAAGCTGAAAATAGAAAATCAAAAAAGGAAAAGTTTTTCTCATTTTTTTTGAAATGGTCGCCGTGTTTTTTTCTTTTGATTCTTTGTGTCGCAGCCCTCGGATTCGGCACCAAATTGATTTCACCTTTTTCCATTTTTTCCGAGACAATTTCAAAAACTGATTTTGTCATTTTGGTAAAAATCCGTCTTCCAAGAATTTTACTCAGTGTGATTTGCGGCGCGCTTTTGGGGGGAACCGGAGCTGTTTTCCAAGGCTTTTTCAGAAATCCACTTGCGGATCCCGGAATTATGGGAGTGTGTTCTGGTGCGACTTTCGGTGCTGTCTTGTCCGGCCTGATTCCACTGTCCGCATTTTCCTTTTTGAGCCACACAACTTTTTTTGCCTTTGCGGGTGCCTTGCTTTCGGCCCTATGCGTTTTTCTTTTTTCAAAATTTTTCAAAGAGACATCCAGCGTTACTCTGTTGCTTTCAGGTACGGCGGTCGGCACTTTTTTTTCTGCGCTTGCCTCAATCATTTTGCTGACTCACGAAAGCGATTTGCATTCTTTTTACGTGTGGACGACAGGAAGTTTTAACGCGAAGGGATGGAAGGAATTTTCCACGTTCATAATTCCGTCGCTTTTGTCATTGGTTTTGCTGGAGCTTTCCTCAAGGCATCTGGATGTGCTTGTGTGCGGAGAAAATTCAGCACGGACTTTGGGACTGAATTACGGTTTTGTCAGAAATTACGTTTTGATTTCAGGCTCCCTTGCGACAAGCTGCGCGGTCTGTTCCGGCGGCATAATCTCTTTTGTCGGACTGATTGCACCGCACATCGCACGGAAAATCTATGGTCCCCTGCACAGGACTTTGATTTTTGAAAGCATGATTTATGGCGCAGGTCTTATGCTCATCGCGGACACTTTGGCAAGGACAGTCGTTTCTCCGTCTGAGCTACCGGTCGGAATCATCACTTCGCTTGTGGGCGTTCCGTGTTTTATCGCCGTGCTTTTTAAAATGGGCAGGGAGAGAGGATGATTATGCTTGAGGTAAAAAATCTTAGCGCGGGTTATGGGAAAAAAATCATTTTTGAAAATCTCTCCTTTTGTCTGGAGACTGGAAGTTTTACGGCACTCTGCGGAAAAAACGGCTCGGGGAAAAGCACTCTTTTGAATTTAATTTCGGGGATAGTTCCAAGCGGGCTTTCTTTTGAAGGCGACGTTTTGTTTGAGGGCGAGAGTGTTTTTAAAATGAAGAGAAAAGACGTGGCGCAGAAAATCTCCCTTTTGCTCCAGGAGGAGAATCCCGTGTGGAACATGAGCGTGAGGCAGTTTGTGGAGACCGGGCTTTATTCGTTCGGGGAAATGCCGAAAAATCAATGCGACAAAATTGTTGATGCTGCCCTGAGCAAAATCGGGATCGCAGATTTTTCCGACAAAAAGATTTTTGCTATCTCCGGAGGGGAATTCCAAAAGTGCAGATTGGCACGGAGTTTCGTTCAGGGAAGTCCGCTGATGCTTTTTGACGAGCCTTCCGACAGGCTTGATTATTCATTCCAGCAGTCATTTTTGCGTGAGACAAAGGAGCTGGATAAGACGATTCTTTTTTCAATCCACGACATCAACACGGCCTCAATTTTTGCGGAGGATTTTCTTCTGCTTTGTGACGGAAAAATCATCCGGGGCAAAAGACAGGAAATTTTTGACGAAGATGTTTTGTCAAAGGCTTTCGGTGCCGGAGTGAAGATTTTCAATCATCCGCTTTTGAATGTTCCGCAACTTGCGTTTTAATTTCCCGAACTCTTGTAGTACTTGATGCTGAAATTCCAAAAGAGATAGGCAAGGATGTACATGACTAGTCCCACAAGAGGAGTGATGTACATGAAGAAAATCGGATAGCAAGACATGTCATCTTTTCTTAGCAGGAATTGTGCGGGAAAATAATTTACAAAGGCAAAGGGTACGACAAAAGTCATGCAGAATTGAATTGCCTTGTGGAAAATGCTTATCGGATATCCTGCGAACTTGCGCATGTTCCAGTAGAACACTTCCTTTAACGTGTTGGTTTCCAAAAGATAGATGTTCAGTGTTGCA
>JAEEGL014274276.1_pt1 | contig 118807 bp, 87 predicted proteins | sample 9134231 | NCBI WGS metagenome assembly JAEEGL01 (sample SAMN16246548, study PRJNA631951) | gut metagenome | biome: gut microbiome; feature: rumen; material: fiber-attached | host: Bos | place: Iran: Karaj | collected 2018-10
AACAAACCCACTCTGACATCTTTCTATTATTGAAAGTGTCATAGTGGGTTATTCTCTTTCAGCTCGTCTTAACTGTTCCAACGCAGGAATGATGTATAAATCAGCTGAATTGCCGCTTTGCGGCAGCTAAATTATACGCCTGTCGGCGTATAGCTAAATTGAAGCCTCACGGCTTCAGCTAAATTAAATTCGCCTGCAAGCTCGGCGAAGCCGAATTTAGCTCGCGGAGCGAATTTAGCTATGCGAAGCATAATTCAGCTCGCCGTTTGCGGCGAATTTAGCTGCGGTGTACTTCCTTACGAAGTACACCGCGAGCGCGCTTTTTTGTTTTATTTCTTTGTATCTATCCACAAAGCGGGGCGGATAGCGTCGCTCGGGAGGCTGACCTCGTAACCGTACAGATTCACGTAGCCCGAATAAAAGACGAACGAGGTGTAACCGGGATAATACCCCGGAGTTCTCAGCACCCACCAGCAGAGTATAAGGCGGAAATCCTCGTAGCTGTTGCCCGTACCCGCTCCGCGCGCTATCGCGTAATCGGTCGGCTTGCACATCCTGTCCTCGGATGAGGCGAAATATCTGTATGTCTCCGCGGCGCTTAAAACAAATATCCTGTCCGTCGTATCTCTGCCGACAGGCACGGAAAACGCCGGATTCTCGTCCGCTTTGACGACGGAGCTGATTATGCGCTCCCGCTCTTTTTCGTCAAACGCCTCGTTTATAAACGTTTCGTTCAGCCAGCTGCGAAGCGAACACGTTTCCCACGTTACGTCTGCCTCGACCTCGTTATATTTGTGACAGTCAAGCGCGTATTTGCTTATTATCAGCAGTCTGTCGCCGTCTTTGTCGAGCACGCGCCACTCTATATCCTCCTTGCCGTCCGATGCGTCGTTATCCTGTTCATAGCCGCCGAAATATATAACGTCGCCGATATCCGCGGAGCCGAGCTTGGCTTTTTTATATTCGTCGAATATCCCGCTCGCTTTTTCCGCGCTGTCCTTGTAGCCGTCAAGTCCGATCAGCGTTTCGTATATTTCCACAACGTCGCCTTTGCCGATCGACGCGACCGCCCTGTTATATACGATATCCGTTACGGCGCGCCCGCACAGTGCGATATAATCGCCGCTGTCCTTATATCCGTTAAGCGGCTTGAACGCCTTGAGCGCTTCTTCGTACTCTCCTTTTTCGTACAGCGCCTTTGCGTTTTGATATGCGCCCTCTTTTATCGCTTCCTTGCATTTATCTGTCTGATCATAGCTGTCCCTATATCCTTTTAAAGACCTGAAAGCCGCAAGCGCCTGTTCGTAATCGCCGGAATCGTACGATCTTACCGCTTTGCCGTATTTTATCTCCGGTATGATGACGGAAAAAAGCAGAACGGAAAAGACCGCGCAAAAAATAACAAAGAGGATAACGGCGGTTTTTATTCTTTTTTTTCGCTTCGCCGCTTTTTCGGCGTCGTAACCGGGAGAGAAAAGCTTTTTGAAGCTCCGCGGAAGCTTCTGCCTCTTGCCGCACATACGGCAGACGCAGTAATCCGCATCCGGTCCGCAATCTGAAGCGGTCTTACACCTTTTGCACCTGTAAACTGCCATTATATTCCTCGTTTTCTTCTCTTTTGCCTTTATTATAACATAAACGCCGCTTTTTGTCAATAGAAAACAAAGCGGAACGCTTGCCTCGCCGGCTGACGCGAAACGGTATCGGCCCGGGTCGGACAGTATTGAAAAAAGCACGCTTCTGCGTGCTTTTTCATGACCCATCGGAGATTCGAACTCCGGACACCTTGATTAAAAGTCAAGTGCTCTACCTACTGAGCTAATGAGTCGGATATCAGGCTTTGTTTATCAAAGCCTATGTATTCTACCACAAAAAAACGTGTTTGTCAAGAGGTTTTTAAAAATATTTCTTTTATAATCGTTTTTAAAGGTCCGCAAAGGCGATATGCGAGCCGCCCTGTGCCGGGCGGCTTTGCCTTTTATTTTTTCGCTTCCGCGCGTTTTGCGGCGGCGAGCATCAGCTTTATGCGGTTGAGCTGGTTTACCTCGGACGCGCCGGGGTCGTAGTCGACGGCGGCGATGTTAGCCTGCGGGTAAACCTTTTTCATCTGCTTTATGACGCCTTTGCCGACGACGTGATTCGGCAGACACGCAAACGGCTGTATGCACACCACGTTCGGCGTTCCGCTGCTTATGAGCTCCGCCATCTCGCCCGCCAGAAACCATCCCTCTCCGTACTGATTTCCGACGGATAAAAACGGTTTCGTTATCTCAGCCACCTCGCCTATGTTCATGGACGTATTGAAGCGTCTGCTTTTCTTCAGCGCGTCGTGCGCGGGCTTTCTGATAGCCGAAAGCGCCTTAACGCCGAGCTTTGATACGACGAAGTTCATCACGCCTTTTCCGAAATACTTGTATTTATATTCAAGATTGTATAAATAGTATCCGAAGAAGTCGAGAAGATCCGGAACGACGGCTTCCGCGCCCTCTCTTTCAAGCAGCTCCACTATTTTATTGTTTGCTATCGGCATATATTTCACGAGGATCTCGCCTACTATGCCGACGCGCGGCTTTTTCAGATCTTCGTCTATCGGAAGAGCGTCGAAATCCGAAACTATCCCCTCACATATCTTTTTTGCGCTCAGCTTCTTTTTGCCCGTTATGCTGTCTATGCAGATTTTGTGCCATTTGTCGCGGAGCGCGTCGGCGGAGCCCTTGACAAGCTCATACGGGCGCGTGCGGTACAGACAGCGCATTATCACGTCGCCGTATACGAGCGAGCGTATGCCGTCCGCAAGCATCGGAGGCGTTATTTTAAAGCCCTCGTTTTTCTCCATGTTGTTGAAGTTGAGCGAGATTACGGGTATATGCGGCAGTCCCGCGCGGTCCAGCGCGCGGCGTATGAACCCGACGTAATTGCTTGCGCGGCAGCAGCCGCCCGTCTGCGTCATAAGCAGGGCGAGCTTATCCGTATCGTATTTTCCGGATAAAACGGCGTCCAGAAGCTGACCGACCGTGACGATCGACGGATAGCAGGCGTCGTTGTTCACGTATTTCAGACCCGTGTCTACCGCTCGTCTGTCCGTACTGTTGAGCATTACGACGTTGTAGCCGTATTTTTTGAAAACGGGTCCGAGCATCGTGAAGTGTATGGGGCTCATATCCGGCGCGAGTATCGTATAACCCTGCTCGTACATCTCCTTTGTAAACGACGTTCTCTCGTACTTTATCGGCGCGGGCTTCGCTTCCACGCCGCAGCCGCGGCGCATATCCATCGCCGCAAGCAGACTTCTGACCCTTATCCTCGCCGCGCCGAGATTGTTGACCTCGTCGATCTTCAGCACGGTGTAAAGCTTATTGCTTTTCTCAAGTATCTCCGCGACCTGATCCGTGGTGACGGCGTCAAGACCGCAGCCGAAGGAGTTGAGCTGAAGAAGCTCAAGATCGTCGCGGTGCGAGACGAATTCCGCGGCGGCGTAAAGGCGCGAATGGAATACCCACTGGTCGACGACGCGGAGCGGTCTTTCCGAGCCGCCGTCATAGGGCAGACTGTCCTCCGTGAAAACGTACAGCCCGTACGAGTTTATCAGCTCCGGTATGCTGTGGTTTATCTCGGCGTCTATATGGTAAGGACGGCCCGCCAGAACGATGCCCCGGGCTTTGTTCTCCTCCATCTGAGAGAGAAGCCTTGCTCCTTCCTTCCGCACGTCGTCCTTTGCTTTACGCATCTCCTCCCACGCGGCGGAAACCGCTTCGCGCGTCTCTTTTTCGGGTATCTGCCATGTTTTTACGCAGAATTCCGCAAGTCTGTCAGACGCGGTCTTCTCGCTCGTCATGGCGAAAAACGGTCTGTAATACGTCACGTCGCCGTCGGTCACGGCTTCAACGTTGTTTTTCAGATTTTCGGGGTACGAAACGACTATCGGACAGTTGTAATTGTTTTCCGCCGCCTTCGTCTCCTTGTATTCGTACATCACGCACGGGTGGAATATCCTTTTTATCCCGTGATCTATAAGCCACTGAACGTGTCCGTGCGCGAGCTTTGCGGGATAACACTCCGATTCCGACGGTATGGATTCCATACCGAGCTCGTATATTTTCCTTGACGAGAAGGGCGACAAAACGACGGAAAAGCCGAGCTTTTTAAAAAACGTCGCCCAGAAAGGATAATTCTCGTAGATGTTCAGCACTCGCGGTATGCCTATTACGCCGCGCGGCGCGTCGTCTTCGGGCAGGCTTTCATAGCCGAAAATGCGCTCTCTTTTGTACTCGAACATATTGGGCATATCGGAGCGTCCCGCCTTGCCCGTCATCCTCTCGCATCTGTTGCCGGAAATGTGGCGGACTCCGTCGCTGAACGTGCTGACGGTGAGAAGGCACCTGTTTTCACAGCCCGCGCAATGCGTCGTCTTCGTCGTGTATGTAAGAGCGTCAAGCTCTTCTTTTTTTATCATTTTGCTCTCGGACTGCGCCGCGTCTTTCTTTGCGCACAGCGCCGCGCCGAAAGCGCCCATAAGACCCGAAATGTCGGGGCATACGACCTCCGCGCCGGAAACGAGCTCAAACGCGCGGAGAACGGCTTTGTTGTAAAACGTTCCGCCCTGCGCCACGACGCGCTTGCCGAGACCGTCTGCGGACGAAAGCTTTATGACCTTGAAAAGAGCGTTTTTGATGACCGAGTAGGCAAGACCCGCCGAAATATCGGACACCGCCGCGCCCTCCTTCTGAGCCTGCTTTACGTTTGAATTCATAAAGACGGTACAGCGCGTGCCGAGATCGACCGGCGCTTTTGCGAAAAGCGCCTCGCGTGCGAATTCCTCGGCGGTATAGCCGAGCGAGGCGGCGAAGTTTTCTATGAAGGAGCCGCATCCGGACGAGCAGGCTTCATTTAAAAGCACGGTGTCAACGGTGCCGTTTTTCAGCCTTATGCATTTCATATCCTGACCGCCTATGTCGAGCACGCAGTCCACATCCGGCATAAAGTGAGCCGCTGCGGCGGCGTGAGCGACGGTCTCTACCACGCCGTTATCGAGCCGAAAAGCCGCCTTTAAAAGCGCCTCGCCGTAGCCCGTGGAGCAGGCGCCGCGTATGACGGCGCCGGACGGCAGTTTTCCGTAAAGCTCGGAGAGCATTTTCCTCGCGGTCATCACGGGGTCGCCCATGTTGTTTGAATAAGCGGAGAACAGAAGCGCGCCGTCGTCGGATATGAGCGTCATTTTCGTCGTCGTACTGCCGGCGTCTATGCCGAGCCAGCAATCGCCCTCATATTCCGAAAGCTCGCCTTTTTTAAGCGCCGCTTTTTCGTGACGCGAAAGAAATTCTTTGTATTTTTCCTCGTTTTCAAACAGCGGCGGAAGCCTTTTCAGCTCAAATTCTATTTTCAGCTCTCCCTCGAGCTTCTTTATAAGTCCGGAGGCTTTTACCGTTTTTTCTCCGTCAGCCTCAAGCGCGGCGCCGAGCGCGGCGAAGAGGTGTGAATTTTCCGGGTCTACTATGTGTTCGTCGTCAAGCTTCAGCGTTTTGCAGAACGCTTTTTTCAGCTCCGGCAGATAGTGGAGCGGTCCGCCAAGGAAAGCCACCGTGCCGCGTATCGGTTTTCCGCACGCAAGGCCGGAGACCGTCTGATTTACGACCGCCTGAAATACGGACGCCGCGATATCGGACACCGCCGCGCCCTCGTTTATGAGCGGCTGTATGTCCGTTTTCGCAAACACGCCGCAGCGCGCGGCTATCGGATAAAGCTCACGGCAGCTTTTCGCCGCCTCGTTCAGTCCCGCCGCGTCCGTCTGCAAAAGTGCCGCCATCTGGTCTATAAACGCGCCCGTGCCGCCGGCGCAGACGCCGTTCATCCTCTCGTCAAGTCCGCCCTTGAAATATATTATTTTAGCGTCCTCGCCGCCGAGCTCTATCGCCACGTCTGTCTTCGGGTAATATTCTTCAAGCGCGCCGGACGTCGCGACGACCTCCTGAACGAACTTTATGTCAAGCGCCTTTGCAAGGCTTATGGCGCCGGAGCCGGTTATACGGAAATCGGCGTCAAAATCGCCTATCGTTTCTACGGCGCCGAGTACAAGCTCTCTGAGCGTCTGTCTTGTCTTTGCAAGGTGGCGCTTGTACTGCCCGTATATCATTTTTCCGTTCTCATCAAGCACGACGAGCTTCACCGTTGTGGAGCCTATGTCTATGCCGCATCTGTAAAAAGCCAACGTAATACCTCTGTGAAAATTCATATATTGCGTTTATACCGTATCACGCGGTAATGGTTACAATAAAACCGTATAATATTTTATAATTCAAAAGTATGGGTACCCGATCCGACAAAGACGTTATTTTTGCCGAATTTTACGGTGCATCTTGTGTTTGCGGGAACGGTGACCTTCAGTCTGTTTCCGTCTCTGTCCGAGATTATACGTCCGTTGACGGTGTCAAGCTCCGCGTAAACCTTGTCGGGCGCGCCCTTCAGGCACGGAGATACGACAAACTCCTTGAAGCCCGGCGCCGCCGGCTTTATTCCGGCAAGCTGTGCGTAGTACATATATGCAAATCCGCTGTGCATCGGATGATCGTACGAGGCGACCAGTCCCTTCATACCTATATTCTTCATCTCGAGGCACTCCCAGAGAGACGTAGCGCCGTCGTCCATCATCGTTCCGAAGTCAAAGAAGCCGCGTCCGAACATTATTTTTTCCGCGTCCTCTCCGAGACCGTTTTCATAAAGCATAGGGAGCAGATATTTGTTGCCGTAGATACCCGTGGTCATAACGTAATTGTCGTTTACTATCATATCGTGCGTCGCTTTCACGAGCGCGTCGCGGTCCCCGTCCGGTACGACGCCGAGAAGCCACGCCGCGCCGTTTGACGCCTGATAGCCGTAAGAGTGCTTTTCCTTATCGTAGAAATGACGGTTTATGCTGTCTCTTATCTTTTCCGCAAGCTCGTCGAATTTTCCTCCGTCGCGGCAGAGAACGCGGGAGACCTCCGCCATTATGACCGCCGTTTCGTAGAACATGAACGTTGAGGAGTGGTTTACGGGTATGCGGCGTTTCCCGTCGTTTCCTATCGGCGGGCACCAGTCGCCCAGACCTTCCGAAATTATGAGATCGTCGCTTCTGTTCTTCTCGTGCTCTATCCAGTCGCACATATAGGCGTAGTTTTCCTCGAGCACGGCTTTGTCACCGCAAAGCTTATACAGCTTATACGGGATTATGACCTGAGCGCAGCCCCAGAGCGGCGTGCCGAAGCCGCAGGTGCGCTTTCCCGGAGCTATCATCGTCCAGTCGCCGTAAACGTCGCGGCTCGTTCTTATGTCGCGAAGATACTTTTCGTATGACGCCGCCATGTCGAAATTATATATCGCCGTGTCGCAAACGACCTCCGCGTCTCCGAGCCAGCCGCATTTTTCGCGCGCGGGGCAGTCCTCGGGATAGCCGTGGTAGTTCGAGCGTATCGTGCGGAGCATTATTTCCTGAAGTCTGTCAAAGTCGCCGCCTGACGTTCTGACCGTTCCCGTCGTTTCAAAATCGGTGCTTATCGCAAGTCCTTCTATCATGTCGGGCTGAGGCTCGCGTCCGTAAAAGCCCGTAAGCTCAACGTAACGGAAGCCGTGCCAGCAGAAATCGGGCGTCCATTCCTCGTTCTGCTTTCCCGAGCATATATAAATGTGCTGCTGTTGGCACAGCACGTGATATACGCCTGTGGAGCGGTAGTCAAGCTGTCCGTTTTCGTCGACTGTTTCCGCAAAGCGCAGAACGTACGTGGAGCCCTCCGCGCTGAGAGGCGGCCGCAGCGTTACGGTCCCCGCGAAATTCTCACCCATATCGAAGACCCATAGCCCGCTGTCCGCGCCGTGTATCTGCTTTACCGCCTTTGTTTTCACGCGTCTTATCACGCGGCATGGCGGCATGACCGCGCCGTGAAGCGCGCCCTTCGGCACCGTGTCGGCGACGGCGGGGCGAAGCTCGTCGTCCGTAAAGCCGTATCTGCACCAGTCGGGCGTCTCACGCCGCGCGTCGTATATCTCGCCGCCGTGGGCGTTTGACAAAACCGTGGGCGAATACATCGTCTGCCAGGTGCCGGGCTCCGTGTAAACGACGTCCTCAGCGCCGTCCTCATATTCGACGTTGACCTGTGCGAAACAGCAGATATCGCCGTATTTGAAAGCCTTGTTGCCCCAGACTCTGCTCTGTGCGTAAAAGCCCTCTCCGCAGTGTACTCCTATACAGTTTTCTTCTCCAAGAATGCCGGTTATATCGTACGCCCTGTATAAGACTTCTTTTTCGTAGTTTGTAAACGGCGCGTCAAAGAAAACCTCGTCGACTCTTTTGCCGTTCACGTAAAGAACGCCGTAGCCGAGACCCGCGACGTACGCGGTCGCGCGTCTGATCTTCTTACCGCATCTGAAATCTCGTCTGAAATAAACGCACGCGCCCTCCGTATGCTTTTTCGGCTTTATGAAAACGCCTTTTATCTCGGGCTCCGTCGCAAAAAACGACTCGCCCCGGCATTCGCCCGCCGTGGTTTCGGAGATCACCTCCACCTTGTATTTTTTGCCGGGCAGAAAACGCGCACCGGAGGTGATATCCACCGTTTCGTCCGTTTCCGCGGCTCTCTCCCAGACGGTCTTTCCGTCAAGGCTGACGGTGATCTTGCAGCTTTTCTGCATAACGTCCTTTTTGTCCGTATCGAGCTTCCAGCCGAAGCGGACGTTTTCACATTTTACGGCAAGCGGCTCCTTTACGCGCTCCGTCGTCAGGTTGTAAAGTCTTACCATATCGTTTTTCCTTTCTTATTCCGAGGTTATATCCTCTTTTATTCCTATCACGTTCATCATCGTACCGCGGTGGCCCTTCTGACGGCGGTGCGAGTAGTATTTATCGCCGCTGCAAAAGGTGCATTCCGGACAGACGTGTATGTTTTCCTCATATAATCCCGCGGACAAAAGCGCGTATCTGTTCATCCCCTTTATATCCGCGTGATATATCCCGTCCTTTTCGTAAATGAAGGGAAGAAGCTCCGGCGCGTTCTTTTCAAACTCCGCGACAAAATCTTCTTTAACGGTAAAGCATCCGGCGCAGATGCACGGACCGAGCGCTGCCGTAACGTTTTTTCCCTCCGCTCCCTCCGATACCATCGCATCGACCGTCTTTTTTGCGATGAGCTTCGCCGTGCCGCGCCAGCCCGCGTGGCATACTCCGACTACGCCGTTTTTTCCGTCCGCAAGCAGAACGGGCAGACAGTCCGCGGTCTTGACCGATATGAAAACGCCGCGCGTGCGGCTCACAAAGCCGTCGTATCCCGCGTAATGCTTTTTCAAGCCGTCGCATACCGCTATACGGTCGGAGTGTATCTGATCGGAGCAGACGAGACCGCCCGGATCGAATCCCGCGTATTTTGCAAACAGGGCGCGGTTCGTATTTACCGCCGCGTCGTCGTCGCCCCTGCAGTAGCCCAGATTGAGCTCCCTTGTATATTCAAGCTCCGATACGCCGCCCGACCGCGTTGAGAAGCCGTGCGCGATATACGGTATATCCGATAAAGCCTGGCAGTAAAGCACGTTGTTCTCCGTATAAAAGTCATTTGTCAACGTATATCACCCTGATCCCTTCGTCCCTTTTGATAAAGACCGTCACGTCGGTTTTCCGGACGTCCTCCTCTTTCATACCGCTTCCGTAAACGGCTGTTTTGAACCGTTTTGCAAAGCCCGTGTCCGCGCCGTCCTCTCCGAAGCAGTAAACGGCGCCGTAAAGCGATATGAAGCGCGCGCCGGTCAGCTTTGTGACGGCGGAGCTGCCGTAGCTCTGCGTTATCCCGTCCGCCGCTTCCGCGTCTCTTCCGCAAAGCGAATTTGAAAGCTCAAGCACGGACGGCGGCACATAGATACCGTCAAGATCGAAATACGAGCAGGCGCGGACAAGCCCCTGAACGTGGCGCGCCGACGGTTCCGATACGATAACGTAATCCGCGTGCGTCACGCCGAAGGACAGAAGCTTTTCCGTAAGCGGATAAAAACCGTCCGTGCCGCCCGACGTACAGTCGAACACGGTGCATTTGCCGCCCTCCGTCACGGCGACGAAATCGCCGTTCTTTCCCGGTGATACAATTATAACCGACTTTTTGTCATATGTCAAGGAGAATACCGCCGCAAATGAAGAAAAAACAACGATAAATGAAAGCGCAAGGCACGCGTATACGCGCTTTTTCTTCGTTATCGCCGCAGATATCAGAAGAGCGGCGGCAAATACGCAGATAAGCGGTATGACGAACGGATATTTTACGGAAACCGAAGGCGGATCGTACCTTGCGAAAAGCTTTACGACCCATACGAGAAAAGAGCAGATCCCGTCGCAGAAAAGTCCCGCGGCGCGTCCGACATACGGTAAAAACGAAAGCAAAAGCGCCCACGGACAGGCGTATAGCAGGACCGTGACGAGCGGCGCGGCGATAAGGTTGTATAACACCGCCCCGTATGCGAGCTTTCCGTAGCTTGACGCGGCGACGGGCAGGGTGAAGAGAAGCGCCGACGCCGTTATAAGGACCGCCGACAAAACGGGCTTTAAAAATCCGAGCTTTGAAGGCAGCCTGCCCGACAGATACGAAGACAGCGGAGCGCCCGCCGCGACTATGCCGAGCGTCGCCGTGACGGACAAAAGAAATCCCGTATCGTAAACGGAAGCGGGGTTTACGGCGACTATGACGAATGCGGCGAACGTCAAAGACGTCGCCCCGTCGTTCCGTCTGCCCGAAATGAGCGATACGCGGCTTAAAAGATACATGACGGACGCGCGTATCACGGAGCCGGACAAACCAGTCACGACCATATAAAGCAGGGCGAAGACGGCTAAAACCGCGTAATTCAGCTTATTTTTGCCGAATATGCGATAAAGCAGAAAATCAAGCCCCGCGAGCAGGGCTGTAACGTGCAGACCGCTTACGGCGAGCAGATGCGAAAGACCGAGCGTGCGCATATCGGATACGAAGTCACGGGGCGCGCCGTCCCGTATGCCGAGAAAGATGCGGCATAGGATCCCGGCGTTATCCGATATGAGATAAAACCGCTCCGAGAGAGATCCGCGCGCCGCGTCGGCGTAATAAGATATGCCTTTGCGTATCTTTCCCGTCGTACCAAACGAGGAAACGTCGGCGGAATAAAGTATCCCGCGGCTTTTATAAGCTTTTTCGTTTACGCCGCTGTACGCGGAAAGGTCTGCCGTCGCCTCAAATTCCGCGTAGGCGGCTATATCCCCGCCCGTCGTCTGTGACACGGCTTTTATGTTCACGGGCCTGCCGTTTACGCTCGTTATCCCGTAAACTTGCGTATATCCGTTTTCGGAATAAGGCAGGACGTAACCGCGTATCCTTGCGTCCTCGCACTCCGACGTGCGGGAGAATATGAAATACAGAAAAAACGAAGAACAGCAGATAAATGCGGCGGAAAACAGAAGAATTAAAGTGCGTCTGTAACGCGATCTGAAAATAAGGACCGCACAAAGCCCCGCGGCGCAGACCGCGGCGGCGATGATTACGGCGTAAATCCCCGTCTCTGCAAAAAGAAGGCACAAAAGAAGACAAACGGTACAGGAAAAGCAGAGAGGGCGTTTTTCAAACAGACGCATAGACAAGAATCTTTCTTTTTTTCATAATTATACAACAAATAAAGCGGTTTATCAAGAGATATTTTAAAAAAATCACATTATATTGCAAAAAAATCTATTGACACACAAGATATTGTGTGTATAATAGAATACAGCAATACAATACAAGAGGAAGGTATAAGCTTATGAAATGTCCCAACTGCGGAGTTCCCGATACGAAGGTGGTGGATTCCCGCCCGTTTGAAGACGGCGTCGTCATAAGAAGGCGCAGAGTATGTCCCGCCTGCGGAAACAAGTTTTTTACATATGAAACGGCGGAGTCAACGCCGCTTATGGTCATAAAAAAGGATAAGACGCGCCAGGTCTTCTCGCGCGAGAAGCTGATGAACGGCGTGCTCCGCTCCTGCCACAAGCGCCCCGTTTCGTCCTCGCAGATCGAAAACCTCGTTCGCGAGGTGGAGAACACCATAAAGGCGACGGGCAAAAAAGAGATCCCGTCCGGAGAGATCGGCAGGCTCGTGATGGAGCGGCTCAAGGAGATAGACGATATAGCGTACGTGAGATTTGCGTCCGTATACCGTGAATTCCGCGACGTTGAAACATTTCTCGCCGAGCTTCAGGAGATCAAAGACGGCAAGGAAAACAAATGAACCATACCGTGATATACTCCGACAGAAAAACGGTAAGCCTGCAGATAAACAGAGACGGCAGTCTGACCGTGCGCGCGCCGAGAGGGATGAGCCGCGCAAAGATAGAGGAGTTTATTTCCGCGCATAAGGGTTGGATAGAAAAGAAAAGCGGAGAGCGCGCGAAGCGCACGGGTCTCGACTTTGTGTATTACTACGGCAAAAAACTGCCTGTGTGTGAGACGGAGGAGAAAAAGGTAGGCTTTGACGGTGAAAAGTTCGTCGTCCCGGCGGGTTTGACGGAGCCGCAGAAAAGAGAAGCGCTCTCGTATTTTTTCAAATCCTCCGGCAAAAAATACATGGAGAAAAAGACATCCCTGTGGGCTGCCGTGATGAAGCTGCCCGCGCCGCCGGCGCCGAAGATAACGGGCGCGAAAACGCGCTGGGGAAGCTGCGGCGGCAAGGGAGGAAACAGGATAAATTACGCTTATATGCTTATGATGACGGACGAGGAGTGTATAGATTACGTCACCGTACACGAGCTTTGCCATATAGTGTATAAAAATCACAACGCCGATTTTTACGCGCTTGTCGGAAAATACATCCCGGATTATAAAGCGCGCGAGGCGAGGCTCAGGGAGTACGAAAAGATATTCACGGCGCAGGGCTTTTACGATAAGAATTGAGGATCAAAAGCCGTAGTACGGGCGCGTCCGGGCTTTATCGCGAACAATGAAAGGTATATGATATGGAGAAAATAAAAGCATTATACGAAAAACTGAAAGATAACGTATCCCGCGCCGTGGTCGGAAGGGATGAAGCGGTGGGGTATCTCACCGCGGCGCTTCTCTGCGGCGGTCACGTCATAATAACGGACGTGCCGGGCACGGGCAAAACTCTCCTTACAAAATCGTTTGCGGCGTCTTTGTCCCTGTCGTTTTCGCGCATACAGTTCACCCCGGACCTTATGCCGTCCGACATTACGGGCATACGGTATTTCAACCTCAAAAAGCAGGAGTTTGAATTTCTGCCCGGCCCCGTTTTTTCAAACGTCGTGATGGCGGACGAGATAAACCGCGCCACGCCGAAAACGCAGGCTGGCATGCTTGAATGTATGGCGGAAAAGCAGGTGACTGTGGACGGCGAAAGACACGCGCTCCCCTCTCCGTTTATGGTGATAGCCACGCAGAACCCGATAGAGGCGGCGGGCGTTTACGAGCTGCCGGAGGCGGAGCTCGACAGATTTCTGATATCGCTGTCAACGGGTCTTCCGACGCACGCTCAGACCGTACAGATACTTAAAAAATACGACAAGACAAAAGAAGCGCCGGAGGTCCCGGCAGTCGCCTCCGCGTACGAGATATCGGAGGCTTCGGCCGAGCTTGACTCCGTTTACGTCGCCGACGACGTTTTCTCGTATATCGTCACGGTATGCGAGGCGACGAGACGCGCGGAGGGCGTTGAACTCGGCGCAAGTCCGCGCGCGGCCCTGGCTTTGCTTCAGGTCTCAAAATGCTTTGCCGCAATGGACGGGCGCGATTATCTTCTGCCGGACGATATAAAGCGGTGCGCCGTAAACGTGCTGTCGCACAGACTTGTTCTGAACGCCGCGTCGTCTCTCAAGGCGGGAGCGGCTGAAAAAGCGGTGGCGGACGTTATCGGCGCCGTTACCGCGCCTACCGAAAATCTTTCCCGGTATAAACTATGAGCGAACAGACCTCCGGCTTTTTTGACCGGATAAGCGACGCCGTTTTTTCTGCGTCGGACAAGCTGATAACGTCTTTGGTCGCCGTCCTTTCGTCTCTTGCCGTGATCATCGTCCTGATCGTCTTCGCCGTAAAAGGCGTGAGGGCGCTCAGGCGCTGGCAGATAAGCCGCATCAGATACGAGAGATATTTTGCCGCCGCGGGCGTGTTTGAGGGCGAGGATTCGGAGCTTTACGAAAAAATAACCAATCCCACGTTTCTCCCGCTTCTTCTCGTCGACGTCGAAGCGTATATTTACGGCGAGTTAGCCTTGCGCGGCTACACCGGTCAGCGCGACGGAGATATGCAGTATTTCATAAGCCGCTTCAATCTTCCGCCGAAAAAAACGGTTGTGAGAAAACGCCGCTTCAACGCAAAAAAGCGCGGCGTTTACGAGCTCGGCTCCGCGTCCGTGACGGTCGCCGGAGAGCCCGTGTATTTTGAATCTCACGCAAAGCTGTACGTTTATCCGCGCTTCGTAAATCTGAGGACGGAAACGTCGCCCCGGAATATGCTCACGGGCGACGTAAAGTCGGCGAGGCGCATACTGACGGACCCCTTCAACGTCTCGGGCATACGCGATATGGCGCCGAGCGACCCGTTCAATTCGATAAACTTCAAGGCCACGGCGCGCACCGGAGGAAGCAGGATAAAGGTGAACGAGCGGGATTTCTGCTCCGGCAGGGTGTTCATGGTGTTTCTCAATCTGCAGCAGCCGCAGGAATCCATACCGGTAAAGAGGTTTGAGGCGGTTATGGAAAACGCGCTCTCATATTCCGCGTCGCTTGTCAGATCCGCGCTGAAAAGCGGATATCGCGCGGGCTTTGCCGCAAACTGCGGCGGTGAAAAGGGCGCGTTCATCAGTTTTCCGCCCGTCTCCGGCTCCGGCGCGCTTGAAGAGCTGCTTAAGGAAATGGCGGCGGCGAGACTGTACGAATGCGGAATGTCGTTTTCCGCGCTTCTGTCAAGGCTTCTGCCGGAAATACGCGACGCGGACGTGTTTATAATAACGCCGTCCATGCTCCCCGAATACGGCGAGCAGATAAAAGCGTACAAGAGAAGAAACAACAGCGTAACGGTGTATATGACGGGCAGGTGATCAAATGCGTGAAAAAATAAAAAGAGCGGTCAGAGATCCGTTGTTTTTACGGCTCTGTCTTCTCGGCACGGCGATGATCGCGCTTGCGGTCACGGTCATAATATCGTACGGCAAGCCGGGGTTGAATCAGATCGTTATCGCCGCGTACGCGGTTTACGTCCCGGTCCTGTTCTTTTTCATAAAAACGCTCGTCAAGCTGTATAAAAAGTATTTCAGAGAGCAAAAAGAGCGCAAAGAATCAAAATTCAGAAAAAAACTGAGAGCCGTGTGGCGCGCGTTTGACGAGAAGATAAGGCAGATCCTTAATATGAAGCCGAAAGCCGCGTTTTTCGGCGGCGAGGATACGGAATACGACCTTGCGGAGGATAACGGTATATCAAGAGAGAAAAAAGATGCAGCCGCGCGGATCAAATGGAGCGCCCTGCGTGAAAACCGGGAAAGGATACGGTTCCTGTACGCCGAAAAAGTGGGCGCGGGGATATCGGACGGCGTGCGTATAGCCGCATCGGACACCGCGCGTCAGGTCGGTGAAAAGCTGTGTAAAAACGAGCGCGACGAGCTGCTGTTTACGCTGTACGAGGACGTTAGATACACAAACCACAACAGAAGAATAAACGACGGTGAAATATCGTATCTGTGCGAAAAAGAAAATATAAAAAAGAAAAAAGGAGAATTTAAGATCAAATGAAACGCATTGCAGTCATTCTTATTTTAATCATTCTTACGGTTTCCCTTTCTTCCTGCTTTATTTCAAATTTAATCTCATATCCCGGCTCAGACGATAAGTTGATGCGCGATTGTGCAGACGAACTGTTTGAGGCTGTAAAAAGTAAAGACAGCGAGCTTGTAAAGTCATCGTTTTCAATATACGTAAAAAGCGCGGACGGTTTTTCCGGCAGCGTGGACAAGCTGATCTCATACATTCAGGGCGGCGTAATATCGTGGAAAGAGGTTTCATCACCTGTATGTTTTGATTCTTCGGGTGAAAACGGAAGGATAAAGAAACTGTCATTCTGGTACACGCTTACGACAGACAAAGAAGAATACAGGGTTTATTTCTGCGACGTGCCTACAGACACATATGACGAGAATAACAAGGGTATCCATTCTTTGCTTATAATCAAAAAAGATGAGGAAAATAAACTTACGGGAACTATAGAAGATTGGGCGTCTTACGAAGGTATATCTATTCCTTTTTACGACACTGAAATCAAAGACGCTTGATCAGAAAGAAGAAAAGATAATGGATTTTATATCTGACGTAACGGATTTTATATTCATAAGCTCCAAACCGCGTATATCGGACGTGATATTCTTGCCCGGCGGCTCCGATCCCGCGCTTCCCGAAAAGGGCGCGGAGCTTTACAAGGCGGGCTACGCGCCTCTTCTCGTCGCGTCCGGCAAATACGGAAAGGAGCTCGGGCATTTCAAACGCCCGACTCGCAAGATCGAGATCTACGGCGGCGAGCACGAAACGGAGGCGGACTTTTACCGCGTTGTGCTCAGGATGAACGGCGTCCCAGAGGACGCGGTCGTCTGTGAGCGTGAAGCGGAGTTTACTTATCAGAACGCCTTGTTTTCAAAAAATCTGCTTGAAGAGCGCGGGATAAAGGTGCGCTGCGCGATACTCGTCTGCAAGGCTTTCCACGCAAGACGCGCGTATACGTATTATCAGAACGTTTTCCCCGATGCCGATATAAGCGTCGTCGCCGTACCCGGAAGGGATATAACGAGAGAGGGCTGGTACAGGACCGACGTCGGACGCCGCCGCGTGGCGGGAGAGTTGAAAAGAATGGGAGAACAGCTTGAATATCTGGCAAAAGAGAAGGAAAAGTCAAAAATCTGAGATCAAAGGTTTTTAAAACGGCTGAACACGCTTGAAAAAACGCCCGCGACCGTATGTCCCGGGTCATGGTGTGAAACATTTGTTCGCATTTTTTGAATTTTTTTAAAAACCCCTTGATTTTTTCCGGTTCATGGTGTATAATGGAGAAAAACGAACAAAAGTTCGTTTGACGGATATGAAAATTATATGAAAGGCAAGGACATAAAGAATGGCAAAAGTAAAAAAGGCGCCGGAGCAGGAGGTCCCGAATTCGGCGGAGGATAAGAAAAAAGCGCTTGCAACGTCTATCTCGGGCATAGAAAAGAAATTCGGCAAGGGCGCCGTTATGAAGCTCGGCGCAAACACGCAGATGAAGGTGCAGGCGATACCGACGGGCTCGCTGACGCTCGACCTCGCGCTCGGCATCGGCGGCGTTCCGAGAGGAAGGATAGTTGAGATATTCGGTCCGGAATCCTCCGGTAAGACCACGGTCGCGCTCCATATGGTGGCGGAGGCGCAGAAGCTTGGCGGTACCGCCGCGTTCATCGACGCGGAGCACGCGCTCGACCCGATATACGCGCGCAATTTAGGCGTCGATATAGATTCGCTCCTCGTCTCTCAGCCGGACAGCGGAGAGCAGGCGCTTGAAATAACGGAGGCTCTCCTCCGCTCGGGAGCGATCGACATAGTCGTCATAGACTCCGTCGCCGCGCTCGTTCCGCAGGCGGAGATAGACGGGGAAATGGGCGCGTCGCACGTAGGTCTTCAGGCGAGACTTATGTCGCAGGCGCTCCGCAAGCTCTCCGGCACCGTCTCCAAGACGAACAGCATAGTCGTTTTCATCAACCAGCTCCGCGAGAAGGTCGGCGTTATGTACGGAAATCCCGAGACCACTCCGGGCGGACGCGCTCTGAAATTCTATTCGTCGGTAAGAATAGACGTAAGAAAGACGGAGCAGCTTAAAAATTCCGGCGAGATGGTCGGCAACAAGACGCGCTGCAAGGTTGTCAAAAACAAGGTGGCTCCGCCGTTCAAACAGGCTGAATTTGAGATCATATACGGCAAGGGCATATCAAAAGCGGGCGAGGTGCTCGATATAGGCGTGGATCTCGACATTATAGAGAAAAGCGGCTCGTTCTTCTCCTACAACGGCGAGCGTATCGCGCAGGGGCGCGACAACGCGAGGAAGTACCTTGAGGAGCACAAGGATATGATGAAGGAGATAGAGGACAAGATAAAGGCGAAGGCGGACGACGTGGAGCTCGATACGGGGACGTTCGAGCTTGACGACGATGAATCCGACGACGACGCGTACATCTTAAACACCGCCGCTCTCGACATAAACGCGGACGATGAATGACGGCGGGGCGTACCGCGCCGCCGTGCGGCTGCTCGCGGCGTCGGACAAAACGCAAAAGGAGCTTTGCGAAAGGCTTGCCGGAAAAGGCTTTTCCGAAGAGGAGGCGAGCGAAGCCGTCCTGCGGCTGATACGCGAGGGATTTCTGCGTGAGCTTGACTATGCGCAAAAAACGGTTGATCGCCTTTTCGGCTCGTATTACGGGCGCGGATATATAACCGCGTATATGCAGGGCAGAAAATTCTCGGAGGAAGCCTTGTCTTGCGCTCTGGATTATATGAAAAGCCTTGATTTTGACGGAAAAGCAAGGGAGTATTACAAAAAGCTGATATCGGAGGGCAAAACAAAGGATAACGCCCGAAAAACGCTTTACAGGCGCGGGTACGTGGACGATACGTGATCCGACCGCGCTCCGATCCGTAAAAGTAAAGAAAACAAAAACCGGCAGATAGAAGGACGATCGATCCATTTTTCAGCCGGTTTTTCCGTTATGCTTTTACTTATGATTTTTCCGGTATTTCCTTTGCACCGAGAAGCGTGAGCTTTGTTATGACGGGTCCGACAAGCTCGTAAATGAGTGTTGCACAGAGGATGACCGCGCGTATCCTGTCCGCGTATGCCGGCGCGGCGGTCTGCGCCACAAGCGTAAGACCTATTGCAACGCCCGCCTGAGGGATGAGCGCGGGACCGAGAAATCTGCGCACGGTCTTCGGCGCCTTCATAATAACGGCTCCGACCCACGCGCCGCCGACCTTACCCGCAACTCTTGCGAGCACGTAGATGATACCTATAAGCCCTATTTCCGGTATTATGGTTATATTGAGCGCCGCGCCGCTCGTCGCAAAGAACAAGAGGAACAGAGACGGCGTAACGCTGTCCGCAACGGACAGAATGCCGTCAGATTCGCTTGACACGTTGCAGAGCATCATTCCACACGCCATACACGCAAGAAGCGAGGACCAGCCGAGAAGCTGCGCTATGCCCGAGCACGCGAATACGAGACCGACCGTGATTATCTGTCTGTTGCTCGCCTTTTTGAAGAATCTCAGCGGGAGCTTGAATATAAGTCCGAACAAAGCGCCGAGCAGAAGTGCGCCGACTATCTCTATTACCGGCATATAAACAGTTTTTGCCTCGAATTTACCGCCGCCTATAACGGACGCCACCGCCACGCAGACGGAAAACGCGATAAGCGCCACGGCGTCGTCAAGCGCGACGACGGAGACGAGCGTATCCGTGACCGGACCCTTCGCGCCGTACTGCTTTATTACCATGAGCGTCGCCGCAGGCGCGGTCGCCGCCGCTATCGCGCCGAGAAGGACTGCCAGCTGAGGATCGGTTCCGACGGCGAGAAGCACGCCCTGCACCGCGAAAACGGCGAAAAGCGACTCGAATATCGCTATTACGATAGGCGTCATGCCGACTTTTTTTAAGTACGAGCGCTTGAAGCCGCAGCCTATCGTGAAGGCTATGAATGAAAGCGCCATATCGGATATCACGCTGAAGTCGTTTACGACGTCAAGCGGTATGACCTTTGTCACGTACGGACCGAGAACGAGACCGGCGATCAGATAACCCGTGACGTTCGGCAGCTTTATCAGCTTGACGAGTCTGCCGCAGAGCAGTCCCGCCATCAGCAGGATACCGAGATAAAGTAAAGAATTAAGCTGCAATCAGATCGCTTCCCTTCATTCGTTATGTGAGATACCCTCTATGAACAAGAGAGGTACGGAGAACATTATCGCGCTGTCGGGCTCGCTCAGATCGCCCACAACGCGCCTTACGGCGTCCTTCGCTTTTTCCGCCATCTCCTCCGAGCAGGCGATGAAAATGGTTTTTGATTCTGAATGGGAGACGTCGAAAAACGCGCGGAAGCTTGATATGAAATGGCTTTCCTCGTGTCCCGCCAGCTCGTGCGCCATACCGATGGACGATACGACAGTCGCGCCGCTTACGCCGACGGTCTCAAATTCCTTCAGGAGCTTATCGAGCAGCTCTATTTTGTTAAGCACGGTTACCAACACCTGATTGAACATAATAACACTCCTTTTTTTCGTATTTTGACTTTTTTCTATATTGTATCACCACATTAAGAAAAATTCAACAAGTATTTTAAACAATTATTCGCTTATATTTTATAATAAAAACAGCACTTTTAACGCCGATCTTATTGACTTATGCTTGCGATTCTGTTATACTATAGGATAAAAGGGGGTATATGCCTTTGAAAAAACTCTTGTGTTTTATTCTCGCGGCGGCCGCGGTATTCGCGTTCGCGTCGTGCGCGAGAGCGGATATAATAAAAACGTATACGGACGCCGGAGGACTGCCTTCTCAGATGACTCCGCTCGATCCGCGCGCGGACGACGGTAAATTCGCCGTACTGCTCCGCAAATTCGACGATTCAAAAACGTCGGTCGCGGTGAGCGACAAAATAGACGGCGATTTCGATATAATATACGAGCTGCCGGACGGCAGGATAACGTACGAGCTTACCGCGTGCGACGGACTCATAGCGTTTTACGAGCTTTCGATGTTCAGCGACGGAAGCGTCAATTACGCTCTTAAGATCATAGACACGAAGAACGAAAACAAAGTCCACAGTCCTTACGGCAAAACGGTATCGGAAGAGAAAGATCTGCAGACGCGTTTTCTCGTCATATATAACGGCGCGGTATACTATCTTACGAAATCGAATCTGCTCGGACGCTGCCGCGTCATGAAATACGACGTAAATACAAATGATCTGACGGAATATTTAAGTTATGACTTCACGGAAAACGCGATGACGGACAACAGCTCCTGCACGAGCATATCGGAAAGGGGCGGATATCTGACCTGCGCCGTCGTTTCCGGCAGCAGGACGACGCTTAAAACGTACGATCTGAACACGGACGAGCTCGTGCGCGAAAAGGAGCTGCCGTACAGCGCGGCGCTCGTCTATATGGCGGATCACGATTACAACACGGGCTTGTACGCAATGTATTACTTCTCCGCGCAGAGCGACGAGCGCGTCGGCGTTTTCGCGTATTCGGATAATGAGATAACGGATCTGATAACGCTTAACGACGACCAGTATCTCAATCACGAACAGGTACGTATATACCAAAATGACGTTTCTTTCGTGGTGCAGGACACCTCAAAAACAGTCCCGCGTGATCAGTTCTGCTATATGTGCGCACCCGTAACGGGCGGTGAATTGACTAAGCTGCAGGGCGTGTTCGACACCGTGTATATCACGAGTTATATGTGGGGTCTTGAATTCGACGCAAAAAAAGGCTATGACGCCGTTCATCTTATAACGATAATGAATTGAAGGAGATTGTTATGACAAAATATGAGCTTCCGTTAAAAATAGTCCACGGATTTGATTTTCCGGAGGATATGCCGGCCGAGTCGATGAAAGAGAATATAAAAAACCGCCTTACGTCGCTCAAGGAAAAGGGCTTCGGCGGCATCGTCACAAACGTCGCTTTCAGGGATTATCTGAAAAACGAGCATCTGTGGCGCGTGCTCGGAATCGTTTTTGAAGAAGCGGAAAAAGAGGATATGCGCGTATGGTTATACGATGAGAACGGATATCCGAGCGGAGGCGCGGGCGGTCTTACGATAGACGAAGACCCGGATTTTGAGGCGAGAGCCGTCGTTATGCTCCACGCTTTCATAAAGCCGGGCGAAAGCCATACCTTTGAATTTCCGCGCGGACACGAATATGCGCTGTCCGCCGCGTCGTATAAAGTCAAGTACGAGGATATAACGCGACTTGACGCGGAGCGCGCTTACAAGCGCTACGACGTTTACGGCAAAACGGACGGTCTGACCGTCAGAAACGACACGAACGGACTGCTTTTCGCCGCGTATTTCGTAAAAAAGCACGTTTACGAGGGCACGCACGCGGAGCATAACGTATGCGAATGCCGCCGTTACATAGATATAACGAATCACGACGCGGTAAGGGCGTTCATAAAAAACACCTACGAGGAATATACAAAGAGGTGCAAGGACAAATACGCCGGTATGAAGCGCGAAAACGGACTTATAGAGGCGATGTTCACAGACGAGCCGTCTTTGATGGGCGTATATCTCAACGCCGGACTTTATCCGCCGCGCGTTCACGACGAATACGACGACACGCTTCCGCTGTACCCGATGACAACGTGGGGCAGAAACATAGACAACCGTCTTATGACGAAATACGGCATAAACATATATGATAATCTGATCTATCTTTTCGGTGTCGACACGGAAACGGCGCGCGAGGTGCGCTCCGCGTGGTATACGGAGATGAGCCGCCTCGTTGAGCAGGCGTACTTCGAGCAGATATCGGACTACTGCAATTCCGTTGGACTGCCGTTTTCGGGGCATATTCTGCTTGAAGACGATATAAGACTGCACCCGCTGTTCGAGGGCAATTATTTCTCGCTCCTCCGTCATATGCACTATCTGGGCATAGATATGCTCCAGTCGGTACCGGAAACGGTATACGACATGGCGTTCACACCGAAGCTCATATCGTCGATAGCCGTCAACTACGGCAGAGAGCACGTTATGAGCGAGGTATCCGCGCACGCGCAGGGCGGAGCCGTCAGCGACGATCAGATGCTCTGCTCACAGCTTATCCAGTACGTTTACGGCGTCGATACGTTTACCTCGTATTATTCCGAAAACTTTATGGAGCCGGAAAAATACAGTAAATACAACCGTTGTATAGGTGCTGTTGACGAGAATATGAAGGGCAAGGATTTCACGTCGATAGCTCTGTATTATCCCTATAACACCATAGCCGAAAACACAACGACGGATATCGCGGGACTGAACAAGGACGGCGATATGGCAAAGGTAAAGAACGCCTGCGCCGACGGACTTATGAAAACGGTAAAGGAACTGAACGACAATCAGGCGGTATATCATTTCGTCGATTCGGAGCTGCTTGAAAAATCCGATACGTCGGAGGGCTTTATAGATATGCCGCTTTACAACGGCGTGTTCTTTGAAACTCTGCTCATTCCGCCCTGCACGCTTTCGGACCGTGAAAAAGAAATGATCTCGCGTATGAGATACGACGGCGTACACGTCTATTTTGCGGAAGACTACGGATTTACCGCTGAGGACACGGACGCGATAATCTGCTTAGGCATCGAGGACGCAGTCCGCGCCGCGCAGTCCGAGGGCAAGCCGTTTCACGTCGGAGGCGATCACAAGGGTATAGCCTCGCTTTACAGAAACGGCAATCTCCTGCTCGTAAACGCGGAAAACAGAGACAAAAGCATATCCGTCGACACCGGCTCCGATACGGCGGACGTATACGATCCTTTGAACGACGATTATATCTTCGCCGAAAGGACCGGCAGCACACTCGCGTTCACGCTCAAAGCGTACGCGGCGGTGATCGTAAAATAATTAAGAATTAAGGTGTCGGCGAAGCCGACGAAATTTGGGGGTTCCCACCCCTCAATACCCCCAAACCCCCTGTTCCCCTCCGGAACCCCCACGTGACCATGTCACGCGGGGAACCCTCCGGCTCCCCCTCCCTCAATCTCCGAAGAGATTGAGGGGACGAGCCGTAACGAGAGGGCTAATCAGAGCCGTAGGGCGGGGTCTTGCTCCCGCCGAAAAAGGAGGTATGAATATGGATTTACAAGATTTAACAGTATTTAAGCTCGATATATCGGTCGAAGACGATAAAACAAAAATCGTTATTCTGTTTAAGAAAAACGGAGAAGAGGCGGAAGCGGTTTTCTATAATGCGACGAAAATCAATATTGATATGTTTTCTCTCCCTCATATCGTGCCCGAAATCATTATAAAAGACAACGCTGAAAAAGGTTATCAGCGCGACGTAAGGTATCACGTTTTTGACTATGAAAACGAGAGCTTATCGTTTTACTGCGAAGAGTATAAAATTGATTATGGAAGAAAGATATGATGCAAACGGCGTTGATATATACGCTAAAAGAAACGGGAATTTACATTCGTTTTGTCTTTGCTTATATATCCTCGCCGGGAGTATGTATGAAAATGACGGGGAAAACGGCATATCGCACCTGTACGAGCACGCCGTTTTCAGCAATCTCGTAAAGCTGACGGACGGGAAGATTTACCGCGATTTGTCGCTTCACGGACTGACGGTAAACGCGTCGACTTACCGTGAATTCATACGCTTTACCGTATCTGGCTTGCCGTCGGGCTTTGACTATGCTCTTTATACGCTCTCGCTTATCCTTTCGCCGTTTCGTCTGTCCTTGTCCGACCTTGAGGGCGAGAGAAGACGCATAAAAGCGGAGATACGCGAGGACGACGAGAAAAACGGCATTGATTATCTTTTGTCAAAAGCCGCATGGGAGGGCACGCCGCTTGAAAAAACCGTATCGGGCAAATGGTCGACGGTCAGCCGCATATCGCTTAAAAAACTTGAAGAATACAGACGGTACAGCGTCACAAAACAAAATTCGTTTATCTGCGTCACGGGAAACGTGAGCGGCAAGGATATAGATAAACTGATTGAAACCGTGTCAAAAGCGGATTTCGGTGAAGCGGGTGAAAAACGCGACAACACCGCGCCCGTGCCGTCGGATTTTCTTAACAGAAACACAAAAACCGTATTAAAGCAGTCGTCTTACACGTACGTCGGAATATCGTTTGATATTGATATGACAAAGCACGGCTGCGGTGTTATTGATATTATTCATTCGCTTTTGTTTGACGGCGACGACGCGGTTTTATTTGAAGCCCTGTCGGGCGACGACCCCGTAATATACGGCTTTTACGATACGGTTAAGGAATTATACAAAAACGCCGGGCGCATATACTTCACGTTTGAGACCGAGAAAAAGCGCTTGTACGACTGCTTAAACAGAATAGCTGAGGCGCTTTTAAAGGTCAAGCGCGGCGAGTACGACGTTATGCCCGCCGTGATGAAGGAATACGCAAAGGCCGTAACGTGGTCGGACGATACGGAAATGCTGAACTGGGATACGGCTTATAAAGGTCATATCTTATCGTATCTCAAAACGCCGGAAGAATACCTGAATATAAAAAAAGACGACGTAACAAAAGCCGCCGCTGATATTTTCAGAACGCAGAACCTGACCGTCGCCGTCAAGGGCGATAAAAAGAAGATCAGCGTTGACAGGATAAAAGAAATATTCAAATCACTTGAATAAATATTCAAAAAACACTTGATTTCTTGCTTAAAAAGGTATAAAATAATCAGAACGCATACAAACTCCCTCAGTCGGCTCCGCCGATGCGAAAACAAAAAACAAGGAGTAATGAAAATGAAAAAGAAGATCACGGCTTTATTACTTTGTCTTACAATGCTTGCGGCGCTTGTCCCCACGGGGATTTTGTCGGTTCCCGCCGCCGCCGCGCCGGACAAAAACTTCAGCAAAACGGAAAACGTGGAGGTCCCCGACGGCTGGGACTACGTCGAGGTATCGAACGGAAAAGAACTGTTGGCGACCGAGGAAAGGCACGGCGGCTGGGATTCGGACGGCAAGCCTATGTTCGTGCGGCTGACGGCGGATATCAGTCTTTCCGCCGGAGACGTAGGTCAGTATGAAAGAGCATGCATTCAGCTTTCTTACTGGACCAGCACGATCATCGACTTTAACGGTCACACAATCAAATGTTATATCAACGCCGAACTAAACGGCGATAACAGGACCTGGTACGGAGTCAATATATATATGAATTACGGTCTTGTCCCGAATCAATACCTGCGCCTTGTGGATTCCGCGGGCGGCGGAGGGATCACGCTTGACGCGCGTACCGACGTTGACGGTCCAACAAACGCGCTCAGGATACAAGGACAATCGATGAAGCGCTACGCGCCGGTGGGGTATCAGGCTTATTATACCGAGACCCGCCCCACGGTCTATATAGACGGCGGGTACTACGGTATGACCACCTACAACAAAAAGTTCTGCGGGGTGCAGGGCGATCCGCTTAACGATTCCAACGGCTATCCCCGTTGGGCCGTGTATATACGTTCGGCGGTCGGACTGTACTATTGCAGCGCGGTCATAAACAACGGGCATTTCTGCGCCGAGTACGATAAGGACGCAAGCGGCGTATCTGCGGATATGGGCAAACGGTTCTTATCCGATTTCGGATATCTGGACGTAGATCATCTCGCCATCAACGGTGGATTATTCAACGGGTCCTGCTATTCGGTGATGACGTATCAAACATTGTCTTGTTATTACGACGACCTGACATTCAAACAAATGATCCCGGTGATCAACGGGGGCGAATTCCACGGCGGTATACAGTTATGCACGACAAGGACTTCGTATTGGAGGAAACTGCAGGGCTGCTACGACCTTAGCCCGGTAATGAAGGATATTAAGGTAAGCGAAGCCCTTTATTCCGGCGCGAAGATGTATATGGACGGCAAGCTGATAGATCCGAACGAAAAAGACCTTGAGGATATCGCGTGGCCGCACTTGATAACCGTCACACCCGGTCCGCATATAATCAAAACAAAGCTTTTAGACGAAAATCTTGCCACGGGCTGCTACACGGGATATCACGTGCAGTACGACAAAATGCCCGATTCCGCCATACTGCAGGAGTATATCACCGTGATCCGTTTCGGAAAAGAACAGTCCTACTGGACGGAAGTCAAGGGGTCTTATTATACTTTGCAGACAAATCTCGGCGAAAACTATTTGAATTTCTTCGTCCCCGCAAGGGACACGGCGGGCACGCGCAGATACCGCGTCAGAGCGACCTTCGGCGACATAACTATCCTGTCCGATGAATTTGAAGTTTACTGGATAAATTTTTCCGATTTTAAATTTACCGAAGGACCGGACTGGCACGACGGCAACGGCAGCGGCGTCGCGTACGTTGATTTTGACATCAGTTACCGTCACGCGATGTGGCATTACAAACTTTACTGGCTTGTTCACGGCGACTACTGGCAGTCGATCGACGACGCGCCGTATCTTACTCCGGAGAAAAACAAAGGTCTTTACCGCTTCTACCTGCCACAGATCGCCGAAAATGATTCGGACAGTACGACGTACTGTATAATCGTAACGTATATATTAAACGGCGTTGTATACAACATTTACTCCGACGAATTCACGCTTTACAAATCCGATATCGGCGCTCCGATGGATCCGGACGGCGTAGGTCTTGACTGTACGGAATGTGTTCTGGGCGTCGGCGAAAGCAAAACGGTGAACGTCACGCTGTTCCCGACGTCAGCCCCGCACAAGGAAGGCTTTACCGTTAAATCGTCGGATACCGGCGTGGCGCAGACTTCGGCGGCGGACGGCTGCTTTACGATAAAAGCAAACAAGGCGGGGACCGCGACGATAACCGTTACGGCAAAAGGCGGCGCTTTTTCCGAATGCAAGGTCACGGTATTCAATTCTTCCTTCGTCCCCGGCGACGTCAACGGCGACGGCACCGTAAACAACAAGGACGTTGTGCTGCTGTTCAGATACGTCTCCGGAGCGGACGTCGAGGTAAACATTGCCGCGCTTGACGTGAACGGAGACGGAAGCGTCAACAACAAGGACGTCGTTACCCTGTTCAGGTACGTATCCGGCGCGGATATCACCCTGTCCGACAAGCCGTATATTCCGGAGCAGTAAAGCCGGGATCATACTCAAAGTGAGAGGCAGTGATAATAAAATAATGCAGAATTAAGAATTTAGAATTCAGGAGAACAGGTATGAACCCGCAATTTATCTTTTCGTGTAAAGAGGAAAATTTAAGCAAAATTGAAGACGGAATTAAAAGCGTCGGTTTAAAGATTATTAAAATTGCCTCCGCCGTATGCGACGACGGCACTGTAGCCTATATGAATTATTTATGTAATGAAAACGACGGTTTTGACTGGCTTTCGGCTTCTGAAAAAAGAGATTATACAGAATTCCGTCTGAATTTCGCCGCGCATCCTTATATAGAATTCCCTTACGAATATAATAAGTCGGAGTGTGAATACAGCGGGAGGATCTATCTTGATGAATCACTGATAGAGGATAAAAACCTGAAATCAAAGTATTCCGCATATTATAAAAGTCTGAAAAAATGGTTTAAGCAGAACTCAACAAGCACAACAAGAGAAACCGCAACGCTGAATTTTTATGCGTTTTAAGACAAAACGTCCGAAAAGACTTGATTTATAAATAAAAAAGGTATAAAATAAATCGTCGGCTCTACCGACACATTAATTTATAATTCTGAATTCTTAATTCTGAATTCTTAATTTTAGGAGCATCATATGTACAAAATAGTACAAAAAAAATCGTTAAACCCCACGGTCACGCAGATGCAGATAGAAGCGCCGCTGGTGGCGAAAAAAGCAAAGCCGGGGCAGTTCATAATCCTGCGCGTCGACGCGGACGGTGAAAGGATACCGCTTACGGTCGCGGGAGTAGATACCTGGGCGGGCACGGTAAAGATAATATTCCAGATCGTCGGCGCGACGACGAAAAAGCTCGACGCAAAATCCGAGGGCGAGTATATAAGCGATTTCGTCGGTCCGCTCGGCAAGCCGACGGAAACGGACGGTATAAAAAAGGTCTGCATAATAGGCGGCGGCGTGGGCTGTGCGATAGCTCTGCCGGTGGCGCAGGCGTTCCACTGTCTCGGCGCGGATGTGACGAGCATCATAGGCTTCCGCAGCAAAGACCTTCTTATACTTGAAGACGAATTCAACGCCTGCTCCGACAGGCTTGTCGTAATGACCGACGACGGATCGTACGGCAGGCACGGAAACGTGACCGTTCCGCTCAAAGAAATGCTTGAAGCGGGCGAAGCATTCGATATGATAATCACGATAGGTCCGCTTATCATGATGAAATTCGTTACGCTTACGGCAAAGCCCTACGGCACCCCCGTCACCGTTTCTATGAACCCGATAATGATAGACGGCACGGGAATGTGCGGCGGCTGCCGACTGACGCTCAACCGTGACGGCGAGCGTATCACTAAATTCGCGTGCGTCGACGGACCCGATTTCAACGGCTACGAGGTCGATTTTGACGAGGCGATGTCGCGCGGACGTATGTATTCCGATTTTGAGCGGCACGCGTATGAAAAGACCTGCAATCTGTTGAACAAAGCGTAAGGAGCGGAATATGGCTATACAGATAAAAAAACACGATATGCCGACGCAGGCGCCGGAGATCAGAGCGCACAATTTTGACGAGGTGGCGCAGGGTTACAGTCTTGAAATAGCGGTCGAGGAGGCAAAACGCTGTCTCAACTGCCCGAAAAGGCCTTGCGTGGAGGGCTGTCCCGTAAATATAGAAATTCCCGATTTCATAACGAAAATAAAAGAGGGCGATTTTGAGGGCGCGTACGCCGTTATAACAAAATCGTCGTCGCTCCCCGCAGTCTGCGGCAGAGTCTGCCCGCAGGAAACGCAGTGCGAAAGCAAATGCACGATGGGCGTTAAATTCGAGCCTGTCGCCATAGGAAGGCTTGAGCGGTTCGTCGCGGACTACCATAATGAAAACTGCAAAGAGGCGCCGGAGACGCCGGAACAGAACGGTCACAGGGTAGCCGTTATCGGTTCCGGTCCGTCCGGTCTGACCTGCGCGGGCGACCTTGCCAAAAAAGGCTATAAGGTCACGGTGTTCGAAGCCCTGCACACCGCGGGCGGCGTTCTCGTTTACGGCATACCGGAATTCCGTCTGCCGAAGAGCATAGTCGCAAAAGAGGTCGACACGCTGAGAAAGCTCGGCGTTGATATAGAATGCAACGTGGTCATAGGCAAAACGCTTACGATAGACGAGCTTTTCGATAAGGGTTACGAGGCGGTATTCATCGGCTCCGGAGCGGGTCTTCCGAACTTTATGAGCATACCGGGCGAAAGCCTCAAAGGCGTGTATTCGGCAAACGAATACCTGACGAGAAGCAATCTGATGAAGGCGTACGAGAATTCCGACACGCCGGTTATGAAGGGCGGCCGCGTCGCCGTCGTAGGCGGCGGCAACGTCGCGATGGACGCCGCGAGGACCGCCGTGCGCCTCGGCGCCGACAAGGTGTATATAGTATACCGCCGCTCGATAGAGGAGCTTCCGGCGAGAGCCGAGGAGGTCGAGCACGCAATGGCGGAGGGAATAGAATTCCATCTGCTGTGCAATCCCACGGAAATACTCGGTTATAAGAACGAAAACGACCCGCGCGACCCGAAAAACGGATTTGTCACGGGGATGAAATGCATAAAAATGAAGCTCGGCGAGCCCGACGCGTCCGGCAGGCGCAGACCGGTGCCGATAGAAAACAGCGAATTCACGCTCGACGTCGACACCGTGATAATAGCCATAGGAACGAGCCCGAACCCGCTTATAAAAAATACGACGGAAAACCTTGAGGTAAACCGCCGCGGCGGGATCGTGGTAAACGAGGACGGTTTGACCTCGCGTGAGCGCGTTTACGCCGGCGGCGACGCCGTGACGGGCGCGGCGACGGTCATTTCCGCCATGGGCGCGGGTAAAACCGCCGCGCGTGCGATAGATGAGTTTTTATCAAAATGACAAAAAATAAAACAAGAACAGACCTGTCGGTCTGTTCTTTGCGTTCAGGTTCAGTATTCAGTTTTCTTCCGTTTTCTCTTCCGCGTCTTCGCTTGCGGCGGGCTCCGATGCGGGCTCGGAAGCAGGCTCCGATGCGGGCGCGGCCGCGGGAGCGGTGAAGACGGGAGCGGTTTCCGCCGCCGAAAGCTCTTTTTTGAGCTTTCTTCTCTGATAGCTGTAGAAAAATCCGAAGATGAATATTATGACGGCGGCGAAAAACGCGACGATCGTCCCCGAAAAATACGAGATCGAAACGGCGTTTACGACAGCCTTTATGATATCCGGCGGATTGAACAGATTACCCGACGCGGCGGCCTTCAGGATCGCCGGGCCCGCGGACGGGATAAGCACAAGGAACGTAAACGGCAGTATCCCTCCGATTATCGGGAGCACGAGAACAAAGCCGGGATTGTCTTTTCCTATATTCGTCAGCGTGCGCAGTATCGGATAGAACAATAAGAACAGGCAGACCAGTATGAGCGCGCCGTTCACTGCCATTACGCTGAGAGCGAAATCCGGGAGCTTTCCGTTTGCCGCATCATAGAAAAGCGTCTTGATCCTTGTCTTAAGCTGATCCGTGAGCTCCGCAACGCTCGCGCGGGGCGCTTTGGGATCGAAAATACTTGCCGTATAGACGAAATCAGAGCCGGAGGCGCCGGATATATTAACTCCTTCGCCTGATAAAGCTTTGTTCACAAAGTCGAGTATCATGCCGATAAGCGCTTCCTTGAACTGCAGTTTTCCGTTCTCATCGGCAAACGCGCCGAGAACCGACTTGCACATCTTTCGCACGCCTTCTTTTTCTTCGTCGCCGTAGGAGCGTGCGTATTCCGAATACTTATCGACTCCGAGAAGAAGCTCCTGCACTTCGTCCGCCGATTCAAGCGCTTTTTCCGTCACGGAGTCAACGGTCGCGTTATCGTCCATTATGGCTTTTATCAGCCCGTCTATCAGGCTGTCTATCTTTGAGCTGTCGCCGCCGAGATCCTCCATAAAGCCCTCAAACGTGTCGCCGTCGTTCGCTTTTATTATTTCTCCGACCTGATTTTTAACGACCTCTTTCGCCGCGGCTGACGCGACGGATGAGATGAGCGCCGATATAACGTTTCCCGCGTTGTCTACAAGCTGATCCACCGCGTCGTCTATCAGCGCGTCTGCTCTTTCAAGTTTTCTGTCAAACAGTGCGCCGATGAAGGACGACGAGGAAAACGAGCTTGAAAACGATACGGTGAGCCCGGAGGCGCCGACCGATCTTATGACGTTTTTGAGCATTGAGCTCATATCGGTCTCGGACGACGTGTTTTTTGCCGCAGAGCTTTCGACCGCTATGATATCCGCCGCCTGCTCTGCCAGCTCCGGCGTTACCGTAACGCTGAAGCTTGCGCGGAAAAGCGGCAAAAGGAAATAACCGAGGATCGCCGCAACGCATAATACCGATATTATTATATTGCCGATAAAGAGAAATCTTCTACGATCTTGTGTTTTCATCTTCTTCCTTTCCTTTTGGCGGGAAATTTTTTATTTTTTCTTTTTGCACTGCTTGTTTAAGCAGACGAGCTCTTTGTTTTTCTTCTCAAAAAGATTTTTGCCGCAGATCTCACAGATCTTTTCGGTAGGAGTGTTGGAGGTCGAGAAATCGCACTCCGGATAACCGGAGCAGGCGTAGAAACTGCCTTTTTTGGAGAATTTCTTTATTACGGGTTTGCCGCAGACGGGGCAGGGGACCTGTATCCCGCTTTCAATCGGCTTTGTGTTGCGGCACCTCGGGAAGTTCTCGCACGAATAGAAATCGCCGTATCTGCCGTGGCGTATGACCATTGCGCCGCCGCATTTTTCGCAGATCATATCCGTCTTCTCGGGTTCCGTCTTTTCTTTTTTGACGACAGGCTTTCCGTTTTTGTCCAGCTTTATCGTGTTCTTGCACTTGGGATAATTCGGACACGCGGCAAAATTGCCGTACTTTCCGCTTTTTACTATCATTTCCGCGCCGCATTTATCGCAGATTATTCCCGTCTGCTCAACGAACGCGGTCTTGTTCTTTGACTTGTCCTCGGCTTTGTCAAGGTCCTGCGAAAACTTTTTCCAGAACGCGCCGAGCACCGTTTCCATCTCCGCTTTTCCGTTTGCTATATCGTCAAGCTTGTTTTCCATACCGGCGGTGAAACGGTAATCTATTATGTCGGGGAAATTCTCTTTCATCAGAGCCACGGTCACCTCGCCAAGCTGCGTGGCGAAAAGCGTTTTGCCCTCGCGCTTTACGTAACCGCGCGAAATTATCGTCGTTATCGTCGGCGTGAACGTGCTCGGACGTCCTATGCCCTGTTCCTCGAGGAATTTCATGAGCGACGCCTCGGTGTAGCGCAGAGGCGGCTCCGTGAATTTCTGCTCGTGCTCGAGCCTGTCGAGCGTCAGCCCGTCGCCCTCGGACATCGGCGGGAGTTTTTCCTCTTTTTCCTTCTTCTCGTCAACGCCTTCCTCGTATAAAGCGAGATAGCCCTTGAACCTGGGCGTTGACCCGGACGCGTGGTATTCGTATTCGCCCGCGTTTATGACGGCGTTTACCGTGCTGTATACCGCCGCTTCCATCTGACACGCCACGAAACGCTCCCAGATCAGCTTGTAAAGCTTATACTGATCCGCCGAAAGGTATTTTTTTATCATTTCCGGCGTGTTTTCCGTGTGGGACGGTCTTATTGCCTCGTGCGCGTCCTGCGCCGACGCTTTCGTTCTGAAGTATCTCGGCTTCTGCGGAAGATACTGTTCGCCGTATTCGCGTAATATCAGATCGCGCACGGCCGTGACGGCCTCCGCGGAGATCCTTACGGAGTCCGTACGCATATACGTTATAAGACCCTGTGAGCCGCCGTGCTCGGCGCCGAGATCGACGCCCTCGTAAAGCTCCTGCGCCACCTTCATCGTCCTTGCGGAACGGAAATTCAGCTTGCGCGACGCGTCCTGCAAGAGCGTCGACGTCGTGAACGGAGGCTGAGGCGAACGCGTTTTTGTGCCTTTTTTGACGGAGGTCACGGTAAATTTGTTTTCCTTTGAGCCGTTATATACGGCTTCCGCCTCCTCTTTGTTGTGCAGATCGTCCTTTTCGCCGTTTTTGCCGAAATAGTGGGCGACGAGCGGCTTGTTGTCCGGCGTGAGCAGATACGCGTCTATCTTCCAGTATTCCTCCGGAACGAAGCTCCTTATCTCGTTTTCGCGGTCGACGACGATCCTCGCCGCCACAGACTGAACGCGTCCCGCCGACAGACCGGAGCGTATCGTATGCCACAAAAACGGGCTGAGCTTATAGCCTACTATCCTGTCAAGTATCCGGCGCGTCTGCTGGGAGTTGACAAGGTCCATATTTATCGTGCGCGGGGAAGCCATACCGGCTTTGACCGCGTTTTTCGTTATTTCGTTGAACGTGACGCGGCGTATCTTATCCTCGGGAACGTCTATAACCGATAAAAGATGCCAGGAAATGGCTTCTCCCTCGCGGTCGGGGTCCGTTGCGAGATATACGATGTTCGCCTTTTTCGCGTCGGTTTTAAGATGATTCAGAAGATCGGTTTTTTCTCTGATGTTGACGTATTTCGCGGCGAAGCCGTGTTCTATGTCAACGCCGAGAGAGCTTTTCGGCAGGTCTCTTACGTGACCTATCGAGGCTACGACCTTGTAGCCTTTGCCGAGATAGTTTTCAAGAGCCTTCGTTTTTCCGGGAGACTCGATTATTACAAGATCAGACATACGGTATTCCTGTTTATTCTAATTTTTATTTTTGTGTTATTTTACCGCGTACTTTCCGCCGGGCAGAAGCGTAACGTATCCTTTTATCTCAAGCAGCGTAAGCTTGTAGATAGCGGCTTCCATATCGACGCCCGACGCGGCAAGCTCCTCGGCGGAGGACGCGCCGCCTTTTAAAAGCAGCTCGTAAAGCTTTCGCTCGTCGCCCTGAAGCTCCGAAGCGCGGCTGATCTTCGTTTCCGAAAGATCGACGCCGGAGCCGGAGGCGGCTTTTTCAAGTCCTTCGCCGTCGCCGTCTTTTTCGCGGTAATCGCCTATAAAGTACTTTTTTCTCAGTATGCGTTCTATTTTGATTTTGTCGGGGTAGGTAAGCTCATAACCCGACAGTATATCCTCCGCGCCGGTGCAGAGAGCCGCGCCGCGCTTCAGAAGCAGATTGCAGCCCTTGGCGGACGGCGTGTTTATCGGTCCCGGAACGGCGTAAACCGTCCTTCCGAGAGACGCGGCTCTGTCCGCGGTGATGAGGGCTCCGGAGCCTGCGCCGGCCTCGACTATCACGGTCGCGGCGCCGAGAGCGGCGATAAGCCTGTTCCTTACCGGAAAATGCTCCGCCATGGGCTCCTCGCCCGGCGGGTATTCCGAGATCACGGCTCCGTTTTCCAGTATTTTACCGTAAAGATATGAATTTTCGGGCGGATATATGACGTCGCACCCGCAGCCGAGCACCGCTATTGTGAAGCCGCCGCCGTCAAGCGCGCCCATATGGCAGACGCTGTCTATACCGCGCGCCATTCCCGATACGACGACCGCGCCCGCGGCGGCGAGATCGAAGCAAAGCCTGTGCGCGTTCATTTTGCCGGTGTCGCTGTTGCGGCGCGTTCCGACGGCGGAAATGAAAAACTCGTTTTCAAAATCGGGGATCACGCCTTTGGCGTATATCACCGTCGGCGGCGCGTCGAGCTGTAAGAACTGTATCGGATATCTTCTGTCGCCGCGGCATATCACCTCTATGCCGAGTTTGGCGCACGTCTCCGCGGTCCTCTCGGCCTTTTCAAGGCTTTTTGCGGAAAGCGGACGTATTTCTTTTGCGGAAAAGCCGAGCGAATAGAGAAGCTCCTTTTCCGCGCGGTATACCGCCGACGGCGTGCGCAGATGAGTAAGCAGTCTGCCGGGCGTTTCGTCGTCTTCCGCGTAACGCTGTGAAAGCCAGATGCCGTATAACTGTTCGGAATACGCCATATCAGCCCTCCGTGTAACGCTTGTAAAGTATTACGGAAGCGGCGACCGCGGCGTTCAGCGATTCGCACAAAGGCTCCATTTCTATAAACAAAGCCCCGTCGCACGCGGAGACCGTTTCCTTTGACAGCCCGTGTCCCTCGTTTCCGATGACCACGGCGCACCCGCCCGAAAGATCGGCGGCTTTGAGCGGCACCGCGTCCGTGTGGAGCGCCGCTGCGTAAACGCGGAAGCCTCTTTGCCTGAGCTTTGCTATTACGCTTTCCGTGTCGGCTCCCGTTATGACGTTGTTTTTAAAGACCGCGCCCATTGCCCCGCGCAGGACCTTCTGCGAATATATGTCGGCGCAGCCCGCGGAGAATATGACAGTTCCCGCACCGAAGGCGCGCGCCGAGCGCAGTACCGCACCCGCGTTTCCGGGGTCGGACAGACTGTCGCATATTAAGACGAAGCTGCCGTCTTCTATCGTGTGCACACGCTTCGGTATCTCAGCGACGGCGCATATACCGTCAGGGCTCTGCTCGTCCGTGAGTCTGGAAAACACGTCCTCCGACGTGTAAAACAGCTCCGCGCCGCATAAATCAGCCGCCTTTTCCGCCGTTTCTTTATTCTTTTCCACGGCGAAAATATATTTGATTTTTATATCTGACGATATGGCTTCGCCGAGCAGTTTTTTTCCGCAAAGCAGGAAAAGACCGGTCGCATCCCGGTGCTTTTTGTCCTTAAGCTTGCAAATACGGGTTATAAGCTCGTTTTTTCTGCTCGTGATCACCATAAAGGCGGGCTCCTTTTTATGCGTCAATATTCAAAGAAACTGCCGTGCATACGCGCGACAGTTTCGCAGATATTGTCAGCCTCTTGCGGCTTTTGCCTTATCGCAGATCTCAGCGAAGGCGGCCTTGTCGGATACTGCAAGCTCAGATAACATCTTGCGGTTGAGCGTGATGCCGGCGAGCTTCAGACCGTTCATAAGGGTGGAATAATTCATTCCGTTGTTCTTCGCTTCCGCGGAGATCCTTGTGATCCAAAGCCTTCTGAAATCTCTCTTTTTGAGCTTTCTGCCCGTAAAGGCATAGTTGCCGCTTTTTAATACCTGCTGCTTCGCCATTTTGAAGTGCTTGGATTTTGCGCCCCAATAGCCCTTTGCAGCCTTTAATATGTTCTTTCTTCTCTTGCGAGTTGCCAAAGCACCTTTGATTCTTGCCATTTTTCCGCTCCTCCTTAACCGTTTATCATCTTTCTGACGTTTCTTGCAAACGATTCGTCAAGATAGCCCGTCTTGCGAAGGTCTCTCTTGCGCTTTGTCGCCTTAAGTCCGAGCTTGTGACGGCGGTTTGTATGATTGATCTTTACCTTGCCGGTACCGGTAAGGCTGAATCTTTTAGCTGACGCCTTATGCGTTTTGATCTTTCCCATTTTCTGTCTCCTCATTATTATTGTTTTCTTTTTTCTGTTTCGGCTCCGCTTTGACCTTTTTCTGATCGGGCTTGTTCGGAGATATAAGGACGGAAATATTTCTTCCTTCCTCCGCCGGCGGCTTGTCACAGCCTCCGAATTCGGCGCACCCGGCGGTGAACCTCTCAAGGACCTCGTATCCGCGGCTCTTATGCTGGATCTGGCGACCCTTGAATTTTACGACAACGCGCACCTTATCTCCGCCCTTTAGGAAATTAACGGCGTGATTGAGCTTTGTGTTGAAATCGTTGTCTCCTATAACTATGGACAACTGGATCTGCTTGGTCTCCGCGGTCTGCTGTTTTTTGCGGGACTCTTTTTCTTTTTTTATCTTGTCAAAGCGGAATTTTCCGTAGTCCATAATGCGGCATACGGGCGGCTCCGCCTGCGGGGCGATAAGAACGAGATCCAGATTTCTGTCGTATGCAAGCTCCTTCGCCTGCTCCGACGAAACGATACCCAGCGGCTTTCCGTCCTCGTCTATCAGACGGACGCTCGGCAGGTTTATATCGTCGTTTATTAAAGTGTTGTCTTTAGTCGTGCTGATTTTAGCGCACCTCCGGTTTTATTTGCACAAAAAATGCGGGAGCATACTCCCGCCGCAAAAAAATCACCTTAAGATGAGCTTTTATTGACCCGGCGTCAACAGACGCCTCCGGGTGAGGACGGGAAGTCCTGCTTTATTGTGGAAACGTATTATATCACGAAAAAACCGATTTGTCAATAGGGAAAAGGAAAAAAGTTGAAAATAATTAAGAATTTAAAATTATGAATTCAGAGTTGAGGTGTCCCTTACGTGAAACCCCGCCGCTTTTCGCGGCGGGAAACCCCATAAGAAGCGAAAAAGGGGCCGTCGCGTTAAGATACAGCCCCTTTAACGTCCCGTAAGGAACAATTTATGCGCCGTTTGCGGCGCAATTCACTGTCTGAAGCAGATTTTAAATTAAAATGAATCAGCTTCGCCGTGAATTGATGCTTACGCATCATGAATTGGCTTCGCCGTGAATTGATGCTTACGCATCATGAATTGGCTTCGCCATGAATTGACGGCAAAGCCGTCATGAATTGAATTGCACCAAAGGCGCAATTCATTAAGGCTGTCGCTTAATGCGACAGCCTCTTACCTATATTATATCAGTCCTGTTTGCCGTAGTATATGACTACGTCCGCGCCGGAGGTGTATTTGAACAGGAGCGTTACGTCCTTGTTGTTGACCGCGCCGTCTCCGTTCACGTCGCAAGCCGTAGGATCAACGTCCGTCTCTACGCCGCTGACGCTTCTGAACAGTGCCACAACGTCCTTGTTGTTGACCGCGCCGTCGCCGTTGACGTCGCCCGCCGTGCCCTTCGGCAGCTCTATTTTTTCACCCGCTATGAGGTTGCCTGCCGCGAGGCGGATCTCCGTGAAAAGATCTATGTCGGATTTGAAGTTTCCGAGAGACGTCGTCACCTGCTTTATAAGCAGCTCGGACGTGCCCTCGCCGTATTTTTCGTCAAGCAGAACGAAGTAATCGTAATCCTCTATACCGTCTCTTATCTGTTCGAGTCTTATGGATTCGACAGCCTCGTGCAGTCTGCCGACCTTGCCGCCGTGATACAGAAGCACGCCGTTTCCGTAAACGGTATAAGGCGTAAAGCTGTCCGTGCTCACTTCTTTCTTGGCGTTCCAGCCCCAGTCGTGCTGAGACGCGCCGCCGCCGTACCAGTCGTTCACGCTGTAATATAAGAAGCCGTCCACGTTATACAGCTTTTGCTGCCAGAACATTATGCGGTGGTCTACCGCCGGATCGCTTATTGAGAGCGTTATTTCGGGGTAATGCGGGTAACGCGTTACGTACCACCATACCTCGTTGCCTTTTTCCTGCTCGTTTGCCATTCTTTCGGGGAACGTGCCGAGGTTTTCCTCTACCTTCTTATAGCAGCGATACGTTAACAGCGGATTTGCCTGCTTGTCTGCGTACGTGTTGAAGAAGAAGGTATGCGGGCACCAGACGTTTACGTAGCCCTTGACGTATTCAAACGCGTCGAGCTTGTATTCTCTGTCGTAAAGGCTGTTCCAGTGCATCGGGGTTATGAGCTTGTAATTTTCGCCCCAGATTGACTTGATCAGATTTGCGTGGCTCTTGACCTTTTCAAGCGCATTTTTGTCCATCGGTTCGTCAACGGTATAGAAATACGCCTTTTCAAGCCATTCCTGCTTCTGTGACAGGAAATTGTACGCTCTTGTGATATTGCTGTTTGTCGGGTCTTTGCTGAAGCCTATCGGGTTGAACGCCTGAACTCTCGGATCGTCAAGGTACGCCGATATAACGGCTCTGTTGTTATATTCGGCTTCGTCGACGTACGGCATATTGTACGCGTTGAATTTGTTTTCAAGCAGCAGATCATAATAATATTTATATCCGAGACCGTCGTCGCCGCTGTACAGCTGCGGGTCGGCGGCGTAAATGCTCCACCAGCCGAGGTCGCCCTGCGTCTTGACGTTCGACGCGTCGGGAAGCGCGAAATCCCATACGTACGCGTAAACGTTTGCCTTCTTTATCTCTTTTCCGTCTTTATCCTTGACGGTGAGGACCGCGGAATACTGACCCGCGGGCGTGTCCTTTGATGTTTTGACTTTGATTAAGAAAAGCTGACTCTTGTTCGCGGTCAGATCTATCGGTCCCTGTAATTCGGGTATCGGGTCGACTATAGACTGTCCCTCAACGTCGTCGAAATAATAGCCGTAATACAGAGTGGGCGTCAGCTTCGCGTCGCCGTTCACAAAGTCCGAGACCTCAACCGTCAGACCTTCTCTTGCCGTAGTTGACGCAAGGACCATCTGCGCGCATTCTATCTCGTTTTTGGCAAGGCGCATCTGATAGGTGTTTTGGCCGTTTGACGTCACCGTCTCACCCGGGGTCTTGTAGTACGAATGATCGAACCACATAACAAGGCTTTCATCCTCGTACTCTGCGTTTATCTTTTCATTCGATACGGCGGGAGCCGCCTCGACCGCGTTTTCAAGCAGATATTCAGCCGCCTTCTGCTGTCTGTCCGTGAGCGCGTGCAGATCCTCGCCCGTGCCCTCGGCCGGCTTGATGTACTCCTTCATTTCAGCGTCGTCCTTGGCGAGTATAAACTCGTTTATATACATCTTCTCGCCCGCCGCCGTTCCGTTCATCATCCAGTCGATACGGAAGCCGTTTATGTTTCCGGACCAGCCCTTTGCGCTGCTCATATTGAACACCACGTACTGCCAGCCCTCGTTGCTCTCGTCAAACGTCGTGACCACGCTGTAGCCCGCCGCGGCGCCGTACATATTGCCGGCGAAGTAGAACAGCTCAAATATATTGTTCGGGCAGAACTCCTGCTTTATCTTCAGTATAATGTATTTTACGTCGTCCGCTTTCGGAGCGGAGGATACGATACCGAGCTTTGTCAGGTAGCTTCTGTAGTTGAACTGTACGTAAGGATCCGTAAACGGTGATTTTATTTCAAGCTTTATCGAATAGCCCGGATCCGTGTCGTCCGCGACTACGCTGACGGTCGTGTTGTTGGCGCCCGACAGATAGGATGAGACTGTCGGCGTGAACGTCAGCCTTGACGGCGTCACGGTCGCCGCCGCGGTGAATACCGAAGCGGACGCCGCGCACGCGGCGAGCATACACGCAAGCAGAATTAACGCAAGTATCTTTTTCATTTTTTTATCCTTTCCCGCATTATTTGAAGTTTGATTATATTATAACAAAAGAAATCGTAAATGTCAACAGTTTTTTATTCAGTTTTAAGCCGTATAACGCTTGACAACCGGGATAAAAAATAGTATAATTCATAATGATAAAATAAAAAGAGGTAGCTTTAAATGAAAAAGGTAAAGGAATATTTGAAGCGGCTGTTCATCGACGGCTTATCCGGTATGGCGACGGGACTTTTCGCCACGCTGATAATCGGTACGATAATAGCGCAGATAGGAACGTATATACCGGGCGCCGTCGGCAAATTCATTCTGCTCGTCGGTAAAACGGCGCAGTTCGTAATGGGCGCGGGAATCGGCGCGGGCGTCGCCATAAAATACAAACAGGCTCCGCTCGTAACTATCTCCGCCGCAGTATGCGGTATGGTCGGCGCGTACGCTTCCCAGATAATAAGCGGCTCTATACTGACGGACGCGGGACTTATAAACCTGCGCGCTCCGGGCGAGCCTCTCGGCGCGTTCATCGCGGCGTACGTCGGCATTGAAATAGGCAGGCTCGTATCGGGCAAGACGAAGATAGACATAATCCTTACGCCCCTCGTATCCATCACGGCGGGCTCCGCGATAGGTCTTCTCATCGGTCCGCCCGTATCGACGTTCATGACGTGGCTCGGCGGCATTATAAACTGGGCGACGGAGCAGCAGCCTTTCGTGATGGGCATAGTCATATCCGTTCTTATGGGTATGTTTTTGACGCTGCCGATAAGCTCGGCGGCTATCGGCGTATCGCTCGGCCTGTCGGGTATCGCCGCGGGCGCGGCGACTGTCGGCTGCTGCGCCAACATGATAGGCTTTGCCGTCATCAGCTTCCGCGAAAACAAGGTCGGCGGTCTTATATCGCAGGGCATAGGCACGAGTATGCTGCAGATGCCGAATATAATAAAGCGTCCGCAGATCTGGCTGCCGGCGATCATCACGTCGGCGATACTCGGACCGATATCGACCCTGCTCGTAAAAATGCAGGGCAATCCCGTCGGCTCCGGCATGGGCACGTCGGGACTCATAGGACCGATAATGAGCTTTACGGTGATGACGGAAGCGGGCGAGCCTATTTGGGCGGTAATATTGAAGATAGTCCTTATGTACTTCATACTCCCCGCCGGCATATCGCTCGGGATATCCGAGATAATGCGCAAGGTCGGCTGGATCAAAGAGGGCGATTTGAGCCTTAACGTATAATTGCACGAAAGAAGTATTATGAAAAAACGTATCGCCGCCTTGTCAACTTTAATAATTCTTATCGCTCTGTTTTCGCTTGACAGCCTCGCGCTGTCGGGCGAGGCGCTCGACGAGGACAGTAAGACAAAATATTTATCAAATATCCGTCTTAAGTTTGTTTGTGAAGCTGACGATAAAACGCCGATTGAGTGTTTTGACGTAAGCGACGGCGGGAATATCGCGATATTAAGCGACGTTGCCCTATTCAGCTCGGATAAGACCGTGCGCGTTCTTGACGAAAACGGTGTTTTTAAATACGGATATGATTTACGCGCACACGGCTCGGCGTATGTGGTTTTTGACGGCGAGCTTCTTATGATATACTTTGTAAGAGGCGATACGGCGATATGGCTTGACGACAAAGGAAATTGTGTAAAAGCGGAAAATATAAAATCCGCCTCGGCAGATCAGCGTTTTACGGACTATGCAGGAAAAACGCACCGCGTAAAAAACGGCTCGCAGTATTCCCTTAAAAGTCAATATCCTGTATTGAGCTTTTTTCTATACCATTATTCGCGTATAGAAAAGCGGACGCCCGCCGCTGATGACGAAGGCGAGCCTGAGGTAACGATTATATATCAAGCCGACGGCGCTCTTAACAAATATTACGGTGCTTTGCTCATGTTCATTCTGCTTTCAGGCGTTGCAGGGTTTCTCATAATGTATTTCAACGTAAAAAAAATAAGGCGGATTTCCGCGAGCGAAACAATAAACACGAGTGAAACAATAAACAAATGAATTTAATTATAGAAAACACGGTTTTATGCGGTCACGTCCACTTTTCACATGAGGAAAATATAGGAAGCACGCCGCAGCTTGTGACGGGCTGGAGCTCGGCGGGTATGGGCAGAATATTAGAGCTTGTAAAATGATATGGAAAAACAGGATATCGTAAAGAGAACAAAGGAAATAATATTGTCGCCTTCGCCGGGACTGTATTTTCTGTACGGCGGCGAGGAGTTTTTGAAGCGCCGTTTTCTGCTCGACCTGAAGGGCGCGGTCATACCGCAGGACGTCGCGGACCTCAATTTCTCGTCCGTGTCCGGTCCGGATCAGGCGGACAGGGTGCTTGAGCTTGCGTACACTCTGCCGCAGTTCTCGGAGGCGAGGATGATAGTCTGGTACAATTCGGGATATCCTTTATGTCAGCAGAGATACAAAAAAAGAACGGAAGAGGTAATAGACCTCATAAGCAGATTCGATTATCTGTATATCCTGATATACGCGACGGACGACGAGTTTTCCGGCGGCGGACGGGACGACAAGGCGGCGTTGTCAAAGATAAACGGAAACGTTTTGTTCTTCGATCTTCTGCCGCCGGACAGAGTGAGAAAATGGGTGATACGCCATTTTGAAGCGGAGGGGATCTCCGCTTCCGAGAATGAGGCGGAATATCTCGTCGGCAGATGCGGCACGTCCATGACGGAGTTATCCTCCGCCGTATCTAAGCTCTGCGCCTACGTCAAAGAAAAGGGCGGGGATAAGGTGACGCGCGCCGATACGGACGCGATGATACCGGAGAAGATCACGTTTTCCGCTTTCTTTATATCGGACAACATAAGAAAGCGCGACGCTTCGGCGCTCGCCGCGTACGTGGCGGACGCAAAAAGCAGAGCGGAGAAGCCGCAGACGATACTGGCGGCGGTCACGTCGGAGGCGGAAAAGCTGTGCCGCATAAAGCTGGCGCAGAAGGAGGGGATACCGTATCAGCAGGCGGCGAAGCAGCTGGGCTTGAACGAATACGTAGTAAAGCTCGCCTACCCGTCCGTATCCGAGGTGACGGAGGCGCGCTGCTTCAGGTTTTTGCACGCCTGCTACGAGGCGGACAGAGCGCTTAAAAGCACCTCGTCCGACGCGTGGGGCGTACTTTATCAGCTTGTCTGCAGCGTATGAAGATGAAAATAAAAATGCCCGTCATAGTGGAGGGCAAATACGATAAGATAAAATTACTTTCTTATATAGACGCGACGGTCGTGACGACGGACGGCTTCGGCATTTTCAAAAACGAAGCGAAGCGGGAATATATAAAAAAGCTGTGTAAGGACGGCGTTATAATCGCCACGGACAGCGACGGAGCGGGCGCCGTGATACGCGGACACCTCGGAGGGATGCTGCCCGCGGATAAAATACACAACGTTTACATCCCGCAGATAAAGGGCAGGGAAAGGAGAAAAAAAGAGCCGTCAAAAGAGGGCTTCCTCGGAGTTGAGGGAATGGACGGCGACACCGTAAGGCGAGTTTTTTCTCCGTTTGCGTCGGACAGCTGCGATAACAGATCGGATATCACGCGCGCGGATCTGTACAGGCTCGGTCTGTGCGGCGGCGAAAATTCGGCAAAGCTCAGAAAAAAACTCTGCAAACGCCTTGATCTGCCCGTAAATCTGTCCGCAAAAGCGCTTTGCGAGGTGCTTTGCCGGCTTTACACGAGAGAAGAAGCAGAGGAACTTACGGAAAAAATAAAAGAGGAAAAAGAATGACGGAATTTCTGTCCGATACGATATTCGGAGTAACGATAAAAACGTGGCTCATAATAGGTGGCGCGTTTCTGGTCCTGCTCGGGATACTGTATCTGATATTCAGAAAAAAAGCGAACGAATTTATATCAAAGCACAAAGAACCGGTGCTTTATATCGTGTTCGGCGCGCTTACGACTTTAGTCAATTTCATCGTTTACTATCCGCTCGTAAACCTCCCCGCCATGAAAGAGCAGACGGGATGGTGGACGCTCGTCGTAAACGTTATCGCGTGGGTGGCGGCTGTCGTCTTTGCGTTTGTCACAAACAAGCTTTACGTTTTTAAAAGCACGGACAAAAGCTTCAGGACCGTGATAAAAGAGCTCGCCGCTTTTTTCGGCGCGCGGCTCGCGTCGCTCGGGATAGAGGAGCTGATTTTGTTTATTTTCGTCACGCTCCTTCACCTGAACGAAAACGCGATAAAGCTCATCGCCTCCGTCGGAACTGTCGTCTGCAATTACTTTTTCAGTAAATTCATCATATTCAGAAAAAAGGAAAAGGATACGGCAAAAGAAGAAAAGGAAACTAAAGAAGAATAAAGACGAGCGCCATGAGGACGAGCGCGTTTTTCTCCCAGCCGCCCGACATGACGATGAATATTATCACGGCGATAAGGATCTCGTCGGAGCCCTTTGAGAAAAGCGCGGGTCTCTTTTGTATTTCCGCGGGCGCTTCGATCTCTTCCGCCCCGGCTTCCCGTACGGCGGGTTCCTTCATTATCGTTCCGCCGTAATCCTTCGGCGGCGTTCTGTATTGCTGTGCGTACATATTATCACCATAAGTCTTTGAATTCTGTCGCCAGTGAGGAAAGCGTCAGCAGGCGCAGGGCTTTGTCCGCCCGCTCCTGCCTTTCTTTTGACAAAAACGGCTTCAAAGCCTTTATAAGCGCCGCGCCGTCCGACTGTCTTTCCGGCAAAGCCGGCTTTTTATCCGCTTTGTCCACGCCGTCGCGCGCGGCGGAGCCTCCCAGCATAGAGGAAACGGCGCTCACCGCGGCGGACAGCTTTTCCGGGTCGGACAGAAGAGCGGATAAAATATCACCTTCTTTGTCCATTATCAAGCCCGTTTTTTATTTTCTTTACATTTTCTTCCCCGAGAGCGTTAAGAAACGCCTTTATCTGCGCCTCCGTAAGAGAGCTCAGCTTTTTTTTCACCGCCGCCATATCGGATATATACGGCGCGGTCTTTGACGCGTCTATGCCGCAGGACGCGGCGACGCTGTTTATCTTATCGCGAAGCTGATCGTCGGACAGCTCCGACAGCTCGCGCAGACTTTTTTTGTTTATCTCCATATCGCAGTCCTCCCTTTTCATAAACATATTATGCGGATATTCCCGTTTTGATACCGAAAGGATAAAACAATGCAGAAAACCATACTTGTTTTTTCAGACTCTCACGGCGCGACCTTTAATATGTCCGAAGTGATAAAAAAATATCCGGACGCGGAATGCGTCATACATCTGGGTGACGGAGTTGAGGATACAAAGTATCTGACGCTCCCGCCGACGACCGGGCTTCTTACCGTCCGCGGCAACTGCGACGCGTTTTCAAACGAGCCAAAGGAGCTTTTCGCAGGGCTTTGCGGCTTGTGGTTCCTCATCTGTCACGGAGACGCGTACGGCGTAAAGCACGGTATCGAAAGATATGAAAACTACGCGGTGACGCGCGGCGCGGATATAGCGCTCTTCGGCCACACGCATTCAAAGTATAAAAACGAGATCAAAACGGACGAAAAGACGGTTTACGTCTTCAATCCGGGCAGTATTTCGCTGCCCGATATGAACAGACCGTCTTACGGCGTGATAAAAATCGACGGCGGGCGCGCGGAGCTTGTGCATAAAACGGTCTGAATTGCGGTTTTTGTGAAAAACATATGAAATTTTGAAAAAAGCGGTTGACTTTTAAAATTCCATGCATTATAATTATAATAACAAACGATGGGGGGTATAAAACAGTGAAAACAAAAAAAGGCGCCTACACGGCGGAACTGCTCAAGGAGATCAACCGCCTTTATACGCTGAGGGTACGCGTTGAGGCGGAAAACCACGGTATCAAGAATTCGTACAGAGCGCTTCTCTCGCAGCTTTACATCAAGGACGGCGGAACTCAGCTCTCGCTTGTCGACAAGACGGGAATGAAAGCGCCGACGATAAGCATAACGCTCCGCAAAATGGAGAAGGATGGACTTGTCAGCCGCGTTGTCGACGAAAGCGATCTCCGCAAAACGCACGTTTTCCTGACGGAAAAGGGCAAGCAGACGACCGAGGAGCTGAACGCGGGGATAGACAAGATAAACGAAGGTCTTCTTAAGGGTCTGTCGGCAGACGAAAAGGAATTCTTCGTCAGAACGCTTGAGAATATGAAAAACGGACTTAAATAAACCGTAAGTTATAAAGGGGCGCCGAACCGGCGCCCCGTGTTTTTATGAATTTTCGTCTTCCTTGAGGTACTGTTCAAGCCTCTTTTTTCTTCTGTCTCCGCGGCGGAGGTAGAAGGCGGCTTTGTCGTGATACATAACGGTATCCGCTCTCTTGAACACGGCGTTGAAGTTTTTGTCAACGCCTTTTCTGTAAGCGACCGTGCCCTTTGATATCGTAAGCGGTATTTGCTGACGCTTTTCGCTTCTGTTCAGCATATCAATACGCGTCTCGAGCTTTTCTGTTATGTTGTCAGCCTCCTCAAGCGGAGTTTCTTCCAGTATGGCTATGAATTCGTCACCGCCTATGCGGTACACGACGTCTTTGCCGAACGTTTCCTTAAGCACCTCCGCGGCGTCTGTTATCAGACTGTCGCCCTCGTCGTGACCGTACTCGTCGTTCGTCGCCTTCAGACCGTTTATATCGAACACGGAAATGGTGAAATCCGCCGTTCCGTTCGCGATCTTTTCGTCTATCTCCTTTACCGTCTCGGAAAACAGCGTTCTGTTTCCCGTTCCCGTCATCGAGTCGTGACGCGCTTCCGATTTTGCGCGCACGAGATACGAGCGTATGACGTTATGCATGGATCTCGTTTTGAAGATTATATCCGTGATCTCGTCGTTCGCCTCGGGCTCTTTCGCCGCGTTGTCGGGCGAGTTCTTCGTCAGGGCGTTTATATCGTCGGAAAGCGCGCTCATCTCGTTGTAAAGCTGAGAGAAGCCGTGTCTTATCTGCCTTGTGCTTGCAAACAAAACTATGATGCTTGCGGTGAGCGATACGGCGAAAACGGCAAAGATTATGCTCGTGTTCGCGGTCATTTCTTTCTCATAGAATTCCGCCGCGAAGTCGACGCCGACTATGCCGACAATGTTTTTGTCGGAGTCGTAAATCGGGCTGTACGCGCTGTAAAACCTGCCCCACGCGTCCTGATATGGCGTCGCGTCTACGGACGGCGTGCCTTTTGCGGCCTTTGCGAGAGCCTCCGTATAAACGACGGGGTCGCCGAATTTGCCCGGATCGTCGAGAGCCGGGTCGATGGTGAATATGAATTCATTATCGCTTTTCTGCCCTATGCAGTAAATGTACTCAAGCGTTATGTTGTCGCGGAATACGATAAGGGAGTTTTCTATGAGTTTATAGTTTTCCGTCCCCTTGTCTTCAGCGGTGAGCGTTTTCAGAATATCTCCGTTGACTGACGCCGCGGCGCAGTTTGCAACGTCGAGCACGCGCGCGTCTATCATCGCTTTTGAGTTTATGCGCGTCCTGTAAAGCATAACGCCGCCGAGAACAACGTTCGCCAGCACAAGAAGCAGTATGTTCACTATGAAAATACGCTTGATCAGTTTGTTTTTCGTCTTGTTCAAACCATATCCTCCGTAAAAGCGGAATAATTACTTGAAAGCCTCGTTAAGACGGCGCATTATCTCAGCGTACGCGTCTTCAACTCCGCCCATATCGCGGCGGAAACGGTCCTTGTCGAGTTTTTCTTTCGTCACACTGTCCCAGAGACGGCAGGTGTCGGGGCTTATCTCGTCCGCAAGTATTATCTTTCCGTCGGACGTCTTGCCGAATTCAAGCTTGAAGTCCACGAGCGTGACGCCGCAGCCGGACCAGAATTCGCGCAGCACCTCGTTTACCCTGAAAGCGTATTTTCTTATCGTCGCTATCTCTTCCTCCGTCGCAAGCTCAAGCGCCAGAGCGTGGTCGTCGTTTAAAAGCGGATCTCCCAGCTCGTCGTTTTTATATGAAAACTCGATCGTCGGGCGTTTGAATTCAATGCCCTCGGGCACTCCGTACCTTTTTGAGAAAGAGCCCGCGGATATGTTTCTGATAATGACCTCGAGCGGTACAATCTTCACGCGGCGTACAAGCGTATCGCGCTCGGACAGCTCCTCTACGAAATGCGTCGGCACGCCCTTGGTCTCAAGCAGCTTCATCAGGCGGTTGCTCATCTGATTGTTTATGACGCCCTTGCCCTTTATCGTGCCTTTTTTCAGTCCGTTGAACGCCGTGGCGTCGTCCTTGTATGAGACGATAAGCAGATCCTTATCGTCAGTTTCAAAAACCTTTTTGGCTTTGCCCTCGTACAGTTGTTTTCCTTTTTCCATTTCCGTTTTCTCCTTTGTATTTAATGCCAGTATTTTCTGTCAAGCGAGCGCATGCTCACCGCCTGCGCTATATGAAAATCCGTTATCTGCTCCGAGCCGTCTATATCCGCGACAGTACGCGCCACGCGCAGTATCCTGTCGTAACCTCTTGCCGAAAGCCCGAGCTTTTCAAACGCTTCCTTCAGTATCTTTTTGCCCTCCGCGGACACGCTGCAGTATTTTCTTATCTGCGCGCTCGTCATCTGCGCGTTGTTGTGTATCCCGGACGCTCTGTTGCGCTCCTCCGCAAACGCGCGCGCCTTGTTTATCCTCTCGCGTATCTTTGCGGAGGTCTCGCCCGTCGGCTTCTTCGCAAGCTCCTCGAACGACAAAGACGGCATTTCCACCTGTATGTCTATCCTGTCAAGCAGAGGACCGGATATGCGCGACAGATATCTTCTTATCTCCTGCGGCGTGCAGGTGCATTTTCTCACAGTTGAGCCGAAATATCCGCATTTGCACGGGTTCATCGCGCAGACGAGCATGAATTTGCTCGGAAAGGACAGCTTGCCGTTGACGCGCGTTATAGTCACGCGCCCGTCCTCGAGCGGCTGCCTCAGCGCCTCCATCGCGGGGCGCGAGAATTCGGGCAGCTCGTCTAAGAAAAGAACGCCGTTGTGCGCGAGAGATATTTCGCCGGGCGACGGTATCTGTCCGCCTCCCGAAAGACCGGCGCTTGACATCGTGTGATGCGGCGAGCGGAACGGCCTCTGCGTCATAAGCGACGTCTCCGGCGGCAGAGTTCCCGCAACGGAGTGTATCTTCGTCGTCTCTATCGCCTCGTCGAACGTCATCGGCGGCATTATCGTCGGTATGCGTTTCGCGAGCATGCTTTTGCCCGTGCCGGGAGGTCCTATAAGCAGTATATTGTGTCCGCCCGTAACTGCTACTTCTATCGCGCGCTTCGCCGCCTCCTGTCCCTTCACGTCCGCAAAATCAAGCAGAAAATCGGTAAAGGAATTTTTGAACACGTCGGCGTTGAAGGCAACGGGTCTTATTTTTTCATTTGTATTGAGGTGCTTTACTATATCGAAGAGGCTGTTTGCGGGATATATGTTTATACCCTCGACCACGGACGCCTCCTTTGCGTTTTCGGGCGCTACGAATATTTCCGTCAGCCCCGCCGCTTTTGCCGCCACCGCCATACAGAGAACCCCGCGCACTGCGCGCAGATCGCCCGAAAGCGACAGTTCTCCGATAAAGCACATTTTTGAAAAGTCGGACAGCGGATTTATTATCTCCGCCGCGGAGAGTATGGAGACAGCTATCGCCAGATCGTACGACGAGCCCTCTTTTTTTCTGTCCGCGGGCGCCAGATTGACGGTGAGACCGCTCTGCGGGAACATCATGCCGGAATTCATGACGGCGGCGTGTATGCGTTCTTTGGATTCCTTTATCGCCGCGTCCGGCAGACCGACTATTTCAAAGAACGGCATCATCGGAGCGCTGTTGCACTCGCAGGTGACGACGTAGCCGTCTATCCCGCGCAGACCGCACGTATATACAGTTGATAACATTCCGGGACCCGCCTTTCTTTGAAATATAATTTATTATAACATAAAAACTAAAAATAATCAACCCCAAAATGATAATTATTCAGCATAAAGGGACAAAATTTCCGATCGTTATACAAAAAACGCGCCCTGCCGAGCGCGTTTATACGGTATTGAGTTTAAACCGTTTTCTTTTTTTTCAAAATAATCGCTGCCGCTGCTGAGGATAAAGCCAAAGCGCATACGGCGACGAGCGGGGCGTCGGAGGTTTGGGGGTTGCCTGACTCAAGGTAAAAAGCTTCTTCCATAAAAGTGCCGCCGATGATACGCGCCCCGTTGTTATCGTGTTTTATTATAAACGTTCTCGTTTCAAGCGGTCCGGGCGCCGTATGGTTATCAACGTTGAACGTGGCCGAGTACGTTACTGTATCCGCCGTTTCGCTTACAACGACGGGAGCCATTTCCGCGGGGTTCGGGTAAAATCTCCAGTTTATCTTCTGATCGACCATCTGTACGATCTGACCGTCAATTATCTTAAAATATTTCGTATCCCTGACCATACCGTCGACTGTTTCATCGGAAAAGAAATGTTTCAGATGCTCCTTGAATTCCGATACCGTATATATTCCGTTATGAAAACGCGTCCAGTTGTCTCCGTAAAGCTCCGCCGCTTTGTCGGTATATTCATCCGTTATCTGTCCGTGACCGAAATCAACGTATTCCGGATCTTCATACATTTCATACATAAGCGCGTAAAGATCATACGCTTTTTTGATCAGTTCAAGATCGGTTTCGTATCCGACTGCCGCATTTTCTTCGAATTTCCCCAACACTATTTTGTCATTTTCCGCCGCACGCGCCGAAAACGAAGGGATAAGCGTTAAGAGCGTAAAGATTGAAAGAATAACTGAAAGTGATTTTTTGAGTCTCATTTGTTTTTGTACCTCCTTAAACTGATATGACCCTCCATATATATAGACGCATATATGTATGAAAAAGTTTCTGTTTTATATGTTAAATATTTGTAAACTATAACCACCCGTCGAGGTCGGCGGGGTTCTGCTAAAAAATTTACGAAAAGATTACACAAATATATATCAGTATTTTTTATAATGATATATTATAAAATGGTATGGAATAAACCGTATTTATAACAACACATCAAATAAATGGAGGTCACACATGGCAAGAAAAATGAAAACCATGGACGGCAACAACGCCGCCGCGCACGTATCGTACGCGTTTACGGAGGTTGCCGCAATCTACCCGATCACCCCTTCGTCCGTTATGGCTGAGGTCACGGACACCTGGAGCGCAAACGGATTGAAGAACATCTTCGGTCAGCAGGTCAGAGTTGTTGAGATGCAGTCCGAGGGCGGCGCTTCCGGCGCCGTACACGGTTCGCTTCAGGCGGGCGCTCTCACCACCACCTACACGGCGTCTCAGGGCTTACTGCTTATGATACCGAATATGTACAAGATCGCCGGTGAGCTTCTTCCCTGCGTCATCCACGTATCGGCAAGAGCTCTCGCGTCCCACGCGCTGTCCATATTCGGAGATCATTCCGACGTTATGGCGTGCCGTCAGACCGGCTTTGCGATGCTTTGCTCCGGCAGCGTGCAGGAGGTAATGGACTTAGGCGCCGTCGCGCATCTGTCCACGATAAAGAGCCGCGTTCCGTTCTTACACTTCTTCGACGGCTTCAGAACGAGCCACGAGATACAGAAGATAGAGGTATGGGATTACGACGATCTTAAAGAGATGGTCGATATGGACGCGGTCGAGGCTTTCAGAAAGAACGCTCTCAACCCCGAGCATCCCGTTCTCCGCGGCACCGCGCAGAACCCCGACATTTTCTTCCAGGCAAGAGAAGCGTCGAACCCCTACTACAACGCCGTTCCCGCCGTTGTTGAGGAATATATGAACAAGGTCAACGCCAAGATAGGCACGGACTACAAGCTTTTCAACTACTACGGCGCGCCCGACGCGGAAAAAGTCATAATCGCCATGGGCTCCGTATGCGACACGATAGAAGAAACGATAGACTACCTGCTTGCAAGAGGCGAGAAGGTCGGTCTTGTAAAGGTCAGACTTTACAGACCTTTCTCCGCAAAGCATCTTGCGGCGGCTCTGCCCGCGACGGTGAAGAGAATAGCCGTTATGGACAGAACGAAGGAGCCCGGCTCCATAGGCGAACCGCTTTACCTCGACGTCGTAAAGGCGCTTGAGGACGAGGGCGTAAAGGTCGACACTATTGTGGGCGGCAGATACGGTCTCGGCAGCAAGGACACCACCCCCGCCGACATCATAGCCGTTTACAAGAATCTTTCCGCGGACAAGCCCGTTGACAGATTCACGCTTTCCATAAACGACGACGTAACGCATCTCTCGCTTCCGAGAGAGGAGAACCCCGACACCGTTCCCGCCGGCACGATCTCCTGCAAATTCTGGGGCATCGGCTCTGACGGCACCGTCGGCGCAAACAAGAACTCCATAAAGATAATAGGCGACCATACCGATAAGAAGGTACAGGCGTACTTCGCTTACGACAGCAAGAAATCCGGCGGCGTGACGATATCTCACCTCCGTTTCGGTGACAAGCTGATAAAGAGCCCGTACTACGTATCGATGGCTGACTTCGTGGCATGCCACAACGTATCGTATCTTGACAAGTACGATATGACGAAGGATATAAAGGACGGCGGCACGTTCTTGCTGAACACCGGCTGGACCGCCGCGGAGCTTGAGGAAAGACTCCCCGCAAAGGTAAAGAAAGACCTTGCGAAAAAGCACGTCAGATTCTACACCGTTGACGGCGTAAAGATAGCGCGTGAGCTCGGACTGCGCAACAAGTTCAGCATGGTGCTGCAGGCGGCGTTCTTCAAGCTCGCCAACATCATCCCGATAGACGAAGCCGTCAGATATATGAAGGAAGCAGTCGTCAAATCCTTTGCAAAGAAGGGCGACGACATAGTAAAGATGAACCAGTCGGCTATCGACATGGGTATCGAAAAGCTCGTTGAGATCCCCGTTCCCGCGGAATGGGCGGACGCCAAGGAAGCTCCGGCTGAAAAGCACGACCTTGAGGGCGCTTCCAAGCTTGCTAAATTTGAAAAGACGATACTCGCGCCGGTCAACGCTCAGAAGGGCGACGATCTCCCCGTTTCCACGTTCGTCGAGGATGCGGACGGCACGTTCCCGCAGGGTCTTGCGGCGTTTGAAAAGCGCGGCATAGCGGTCGACGTTCCGTCATGGAACTCCGCAAACTGCATACAGTGCAACTTCTGCTCGCTCGTATGTCCGCACGCGGTCATAAGACCCGTTGCGATACCCGAGGGCGACGAGATACCCGCAGATATGCAGACCGTCCCGATGATGGCTCTGCCCGGATATAAATTCGCGATAGTAACCTCCACGCTCGACTGCACGGGCTGCGGCTCCTGCGTACAGGTTTGCCCCGGCAAGAAGGGCGAAAAGGCTCTCTCGATGAAGCCGATAGACGATATGATGTATCAGCAGAAGCACTTCGAGCTTGCTTACAAATACTGCGACAACGCGGAAGTTCTGGCGAAATTCAAGCCCGAATCTCCGAAGGGCAGCCAGTTCAAGCAGCCGCTGCTTGAATTCTCGGGCGCCTGCCCCGGCTGCGGCGAAACGCCGTACGCAAAGCTCATCACACAGCTTTTCGGCGACAGGATGATGATAGCGAACGCAACGGGCTGTTCTTCCATCTGGGGCGGCTCCGCACCGTCTACTCCTTACACCACAAACAAGGACGGCAAGGGTCCGTCGTGGGCCAACTCCCTGTTTGAGGACAACGCCGAATACGGTCTCGGTATGGCTATCTCCGTAAGACAGAGACGCGCAAAGCTCGCGGAGACCGTAAAGAAGCTCGTCGCCTGCGACTGCGCCACGGAAGAGGCGAAGGCGGCAGGAAACGAATGGCTTGAGGTCATGAACGACGGCAAGCTCTCGGGCAAAGCCGGCGAAAAGCTGCTCGCGGCGATAAAGGATATCAATTCCGACGCGGCGAAAGAGATAAAGGCGTCCGCCGATATGCTTGAAAAGAAATCCGTATGGATCTTCGGCGGCGACGGCTGGGCTTACGATATAGGCTTCGGCGGTCTCGATCACGCCATCGCGTCCGGTGAGGATATCAATATATTCGTATTCGATACCGAGGTTTACTCCAACACGGGCGGACAGGCGTCCAAGGCTACGCCTACGGGTTCCGTAGCGCAGTTCGCAGCCGCCGGCAAGAACACGAAGAAGAAGGACCTTGCTCAGATAGCCATGTCCTACGGTTACGTTTACACCGCGCAGATTGCTCTCGGCGCAGATTACGCGCAGTCCGTAAAGGCGATAGCGGAGGCTGAGGCTTATCACGGTCCGTCGCTGATCATCGGTTACGCTCCGTGCATCAACCATGGTATAAAGAAGGGTCTTGCAACGGCTATGGAAGAGACGAAGCTCGCCGTACAGTCGGGTTACTGGTTTAACTTCCGCTTCAATCCCGATGCACCCCAGCCTTTCACGCTCGATTCCAAGGAGCCGACGCTCTCATACCGCGACTTCATCATGACCGAGACGAGATATAACTCCCTCGTCAGAGCGTTCCCCGAGCGCGCGGAAGAGCTCTTCGCCGCCGCGGAAAAGCAGGCTAAGGAGAAGTACAGAAAGCTCTGCAATATGAGCAAGCTTTACGAATAAGGCATAATAAACCAAAACGGCCTGAGGTAAGACACCTCAGGTCGTTTTTGTACTTCACGGACCGGAAACAACGTAAAAGCTCCCGCCGTTTTCTATTTCATCTTCTTTTCAAAACGGAACATTCCGTCGAAGCCGTCGCCGTCGTCATAGCTGTTTTCTTCCCCCGTTGCCGGATCGTGCGGATCGGGATGGAAACGGTTGAAAAATTCCACGGCGTGAAAGCCGCACTTGTTGATATAAAAGTGTATATTCCTCGTTTCAAAATAGGGCGTGCAGGTCTCCCATACCGCCGTATCGGGATAAAGCCGCTCGACCTTTTGCCATGCGGCAAGTCCGATGCCTTTGCTGTGAGCGCAGGGATCCACAAACAAAAGATCAAGGCGATTGCGATGCGTTTTTTCGTCGATCACGACCACCAGACCGCCTACGGTCTTTCCGCCGCATCGGATGCGGTACGCGGTGCCGCCGTCGATACTTTTTTCGATCGTCTCGCGGGAAATGATCTCGCCCTCCTCCTCGAAATGGGCGTCCCGCTGTCCGAATTCCTCCGTCGCGCCGTATTTGAAGGCGCGCTGATTGTCGAGGATGAACTGCTCACGGTCGTCGGGTGTGAGCGGCGTAAGAGTGACGTTTTTCGTCTTCATAAAAACCTCCGTAAAAAACAGAAAGATGCCGGGACTGCATTTCCGCAATCCCGGCATTATCTTTGTCTGAACCGCGCCGGATCGGTCGCTTCCGAACGTTTTCAAATTACTTGATTGTCACGGCAGGACGTTCGGCGCGTGAGCCTTTTTGAAGGATCAGTATCCTCTTTCGTCTCTCGGTCTGATTATGCTTCCGCCGACTGTCGGATATATGCCGTCTTCCGCGGGATAATCAGCGGATTTGCCTTCTTCATCCTTGTAGTGGATGTCGAATTTTACGTCGTAGGAATCGATGTTCTCGTATTTGTTGCCGTTTTCCTTATCGAAATCGGTGTGATATTCGCCCCAGTAGTTGTTTACGTTGTAGAATATGTCGGCGAAATATCTGATGTCCGCCGCCACCTGGTATTTTTCGTTTGTGGCGTAGCCCGCGGAGTAGTTCAGCTCAACGTTCTTTACGCTGCAGTTGGTGACCTCGTACATACCCTCGTTCGAGTTGCCGAGTATGCCGCCCAGGTTGTGGAAGCCGAAGAGCTTGGAATTCTCTATCGAGCAGTCGTGGATCTCAAGGTTTGCGCCCGCTATGTTGGCGCCTACAAGTCCGCCGACTCTGAAGCTTATGCCGTTGATGTCGCCGTCAACGCCGACGCCGCCGTTCAGCGTGAGGTTGGAGACCGTTACGTGGTCGAGCTCAACGTAGTTGCCCGCGCCTTCAACTGAGCCTATGACGCAGCCGCAGTGCTTCGTATCGGAGTTGATGAGAGCGTTCGTAAAGGTGATGTTCTTTATCGTTATGGATGAGTTGCTTATGCCGATAAAGCCGGAGCCGTATACCTTGCCGTCGTTACCCGCTACCTCAAGGTCGTCGGGCGTGATCGTCATACCGTTGATGACGTGGCCGTCGCCGTCTATAACGGCGTCATAAAGCAGATCCGTTCCGAGCGGTATCCAGTTTTTGCCGCCGTCAAGCGTCGGGTCAAGGTTGATATCGGCGGTGAGCTTTATCGTCTTGTCGGAGTAATCTTCGTCTCCGTTCAGGATGTTGTCCGCAAACGCAAAGAGCTCTTCACGCGTGCCTATCTTTATAACGTCGCCCGTTTCCTCGGGTTCGGTCTCGGCTTCGGTGGTGACTTCCTCTGTCGTTTCCGTCTCGATCGCTTCCGTCTGAGTTTCAGCCGCAGTCGTTTCGGCTTCCGTAGCGGCCGCCGTCGTCTCGGCTGCCTTTGTTTCCGTTCCTTTAGTTTCTGCCGCTGTTGTCGTCGAAGGGGCTGACGGCTGGCATGACGCAAACGCCGCCAGAGCCATGCACGCTATGATAACGACAGATAAAACTTTGATAAGGTTTTTCATATTTTTTCCTTTCTTTAAACAGGCGTATCGCCGTGTTTTGTTTTTGATACGGGACTAAACCGTTTTGCGTCTGAATACGAGCCTTCCGAAGGATCCGCACCGTCAGCAAACGTTATTCCCGAAACATAACAGTATTATAATTATTTTTTAACCTCTTGTCAAGTACAATAGTGAGTAATTTTGTAAATTCCTCTTTTTTTCGCTCTCCTTATCCGCGGATCCGGTTGTTTTATGATGCGGACGGTGCGGAGCGTTCCGGTATTTACTGTTCGGACACCGCTTTGAACAGCGCGGTAACGTCCTTATTGTTCACGGCTCCGTCGTTGTTGAAATCGAGCGCTTTTTCGACCGTGACCGCTTCCGCGTTGCCCGATACGTATTTGAACAGCGCGACGACGTCCTTGTTGTTGACGTATCCGTCGCCGTTGACGTCGCCCGGCGTAACGGCGGTGTTGAGCGCCTCCGCCGTCTCCGCGCCCTTACGGTTCGCCTCGTCCTTTGTTTCGGACAGAAGGATGTTGTGGATGTAGATGCAGTCTCCCTCAGCCATGGAGCCGTAGAAGAAATCGAGACGCAGACCGGTTATACTGCCTTTCCATTTTGAAAGCGACGAAGCGTTGAAGGTGACGTATTCGTATTTGCCCGTGCGTCTGACCGAGCCCGCCACGCTTTGTCCGCCCTCGGCGCCTCTGCCCTCGCACTGACAGAATATCTCGGAGCCGTACGACGCGCGCGAATTCGTTTCCGGGATCATATAAACGTAAGTTATGTATTTATACGTGTTCGCGCTCGCTTTATTCTTTACGCCCTGGTAGCTGAACGCGGCGTAAGGGTCCGCCATGCCCGGAGTGGTGTCAAAATCCTTGACGGTCAGCTTAAGACAGCCTTTTTCCCAAGACGCGGTCGCCTGGTTCGTCGTGCTGACGAGCGAGGAGACGTAGGATTTTGTCGGGAACTGAATGTTCGTCGCGTCGTCTATCTCCGCGGGAAGCTCTATTTCTATCTTGCCCTGCGCCGCTCTCTGCGGACCGTACGCAAGCACGAAGGCGTTGTTGACCGTTCTCGCGCCGCCCGTGTCCGTAGGCGTGGAGACCATTTTATACGACGTATAATCCGCGCTGTCCGCAACGACCATGGTCATAGAACCGCCGCCGTCCAGAATGAACGCCTCGTAAAGACCGAGGTCCTGTATCAGCTGGGTATATCTCGCCGCCGACGCGCCGACGCCGCCCTTGTTTCTGCCGTCCATCGTGATCATCAGTATTTTGCCGTCCCTGTCGTAGCCGAGCATCGTCGTCGGATAGCCGCCTTCGATGCCGTTTCCGGTAAGAACGCCGTTTTTGATATAGACTATGTTGCCGCCTATCGAGGACTGTACTCTCTGCCACTTCTCGGCGTTGCCCTGGATATCGCCGACGGATACGGTTATATTGATCTTATCGCCTATCGCAAACTGTTTGAGCTTGCTTACAGTCGTCCCGCGCGAGGTGAGCACCATTTGCTTTTCGTTAATTTTTCCGGGATTTGCGGTATCGTCCGGGCCGTATATCGCCTTTACCGTGCCGGTCACATTCATCCCGTGGGCGGGCGTGTAATCCTCGTCGAATTCAAGAAGTATCTCGTACGAGGAATCGAGCGCAAAGCCCGTGAGCGAGCCCATAAGTCTGTCCGTATACATTATTATCGCGTTGTTTGCGGGCAGACGGTTTATGCCGTCTATCTTTACCGATTTGTTGTTTGTTTTGTCGGTCGCTGTTATGTCGACCGTCGGCTGACCGAGGACGGGAACGAAATCGTCCGTTATGCCGAACGACCAGGACGGACCCGCGTACGGAGTTTCCTGCTTTATCGTGCCGGACGTGTATATCTCGCCGTCCACAACGTTATATGAGCGAGAGACGGTCATTTCCTTTTTGACGACGTCGTCCGTGTAGCCCTGCATCGCAGCGTTCGTATGCTCCTTGCCCTCTATCCTCGCCTGAGAATACGCGACCATCCACATATCGCCGTTTACGGCTGCTATCGCAGTTTTGTCGGCATGAGTGCTGTTGTACTGCTTGACGTCGTTCTGCACCGTCGCGAGCTTTGTCGCGCTGTTGTTGTAATAAAACGTGTCAAGATAGAGATCGCGCTGTTTCAGATCGAATTTCAGCACGTTTATATGCTGGTTCTTATACGTGCTCTCCGTTGACGGCGTGTATATCTCCGCGTGCGTGACGCCCGGATATATCTCCTTTTCCGTGTGCGAGCTTTCACCCTTTACGGACGGCACGGCGTTCGCCGCCGCGGCCGCGATCGTGAAAAGCACCGCGAATATCAAAATCAAAGCCGTAATTTTAGTTTTTTTCATTTTTTTACCTCTATATGATAAATGTCGTTATTTTTTCTTCTTCTTGATCATCACCGCAATGACGATGCCGACTGCGGCGACTGCGGCCGCGGCGGCGATTATCGGCAGCGGTCCCATGCCCTTGTTATCCGCTCCCATGTTATCGTCGACCGTCGGCTCGTGCGTCGTTTGCCCGTCGGTCTCGACTTCGGTTTCCTCGCCTCCGATCGGGGCGTCGCAGACCGACAGACTGTATTTGTATCTGCCCTCGGGCGCGACGTCGCCGTTCTCGTAGAAATCGAGTATGTCGCCGTCGTTCTGCATATTGTCCGACCATTTGAAATTGACGGTGAACGACGCGCAGTCGCCGATACCGAGCAGCTTTCGCGGTATGGCTATCTGAAGCGTCTTTCCGCTCGCGTTATAGCTGACCTCCCCGACGGCCTCCCATTCCCAGCCGCCTTTGCTCTGCTCGAGCGTCGCGTGTTCTTCGTCCTTGGGCGACTGTCTGTTCACTATGTACTGGAAGCTCTCCCAGTTCTCCGCCGTGACCTCTTTTCCGTCCTTATCGGCGACCTCGAGCAGAAGCCTCATCCACGCGGGGTCGGTGTATGGCGTCAGATCCTTTTTCGTCTGCACCATGAAATACACGTTTTTGCCGTCGTACGTCGCCTTTGACGACACTATATCGTTTCTGCCCGTTTCGTTATTGTATTTGTAATTAGTTTTTGTCGCGTTGTTTATATAGCCTCTCGTATGGCGGTCGAACACGTCGTTTCCGTACGTTTCATACGTGCGGCTGACCTTGTCCCAGCCGTCGCCGGTTTTTATATCGACCGTCACCGGCTCGTCTACTGCGGGAAGCGCCGAGGTGCCTTTGTATATGCGTATGTAATTTACGAGCTGATAATAATAATGGTCCTTCAAATCGCCCTTTGACGGCTCTATGTCGCGGCTGTATTCGTCGCTGAAATTGTCGGGAAACGCGTTTTTCACACCCCAGAAATCCTCAAAATGTCCCGCGACCCACTCGTTCCAGCCGGTTACCCAGATGAACTCGGGATCAACTTCAAGCGCGTATTGCCACTGCGTCTCAAAATATTTGCCGTAGAGCTTTGCGTTCTCGCGCTCGTCTACCTTCTCCTCTTTCGGGTCGTAATGGCGGCCGTAGACCTGATATTTCGGGTTGTTCATAGCGGTCAGGTGCGTTTCCTTGCACCAGTTGTGCGCTATCGCTACGGCGACCTGCTCCGGCGTGCCGTCCTTGTTTTTGTTTATAAGCTGAGGATAAACGGATATCCAGTTCCAGAGCTGATATTTTGCCTTTATCTCCTGCTGTATCGCGCCCATCACGAGCGGCTTTCCGTTCTCGTCCTGAACCTGAATATTATCCGCCGACTGCGAGTGATTTATAACGCGGTAGTTGAAGAAATCAAGTATTTCCTTATCCGTCGTGTTCTTTTTGTCGAGCTTTCCGGGATAGCCGACTATGAGCGGCTTGCCCTTCCAGTAAAACCACAGGTCTTTGTATATGCCCTTGCCGTACAGCTTTCCGTATATCTCGCGCAGCTGGATCGCCACAAGGTCGTAATCGAACATCGGGAGCATAAAGGATATCTGCGGCGTTTTTACTCCGTCGGCTCTCGCCTGCGACCATACGCGGCAGAGCGTCAGCACGTCGTCCATAAAGGTCGCCGTTCCGTTTGTGTTGTCAAAGAAGACGGCGTCAACGCCCGCGTCCGCAAGAAGCTCGGCCTGTCTGCGCAGCACCCACTCGTCGTTTGACTGGTAATAGCCCCAGATCGGCTCGTTCCAGTGGTACGCGCCCGCGCTCCCCCACAAAGGACTTGAAAAATCGTTCTGTATCTCCGGATGTTCTTTAAGTATTTCCGTAATGTTGCGCGAGCCGAGCAGACTGTTCGAGGTGTGCCAGGTGTGGAAAAACAGACCCACCGTCTTGTTCTGCCGCCTTGTGTCCTCGCTTGAGTTTCCGATCTTTCTGCCGAGCCCGTCCGTCGCGACCCACGTGTCCGCGCTCGTCACGAATTCAAAACGGTTTTCCGTAAGCTCTCCGAGCGAGCCCTCCGCGCCTGCCCAGGTGAGCGCGACCTTTGCGGAGAGCGGATGCTCCGACGCGTTCATATAAGTTCTCGCGCCGTTTCCCTCCGACAGACCTATATAAAGGTTTCCGCCCGCGTTATGAAGATACAAAAGGTATTCTCCCGCCTCTGTTTCATCGAACGCAAATGACGCGTCCTCTCCCGTTGAGACGCCCGTTATACCGGCGGTATGAAGCGGCGCGTTTTTGAGCGTTTCGGAGTAGTTTTTGACAAAGCGGTAAAGCTCCGCCGTAAAATATCCCTTTTTGTCCGCCTTGTCCGCCAGCTCAACGTGTATCAGAAGCTCTTTGAAGGGGCGGTCGACTTTGAACTGCACCGCGTACGTGTTGTTCACGAGCTTAGCCGTCTCTGTCTCGCCCTCTTTATATAAAAGCGTTGTTTTGTTTTCCGCCATTGCCGAAAGACCTCCGGTAAACATAAATGATAAAGCGGTGATAACGGACAGTATGAAAGCCGTAGATCCGCGGAATTTTTTTGAATTGAAAAGCATTTCAGCCACCCGTATCAGTCGAGTATCACTATCCTGCCCTCGACGTGCGCGTCAAGTCCCTTGTGAGTGGAGAAATATTCCTCCACTATGTTGTTTACGGACGTCGCGACGACGCGCGGACGCATACGCTCCTTTATCGGGGCTATCGGTACGTTGAAAAACTGCTCGAAATTATTGTAGTGGTACGTCTGCATCGCTATCAGATATTCGTCGCCGTCCTCTATCTCCCTGCCTCTGAAGGACAGCTCCTCAAGCTTGTGCGTGCTCTTGCGGTAGACTATGCGGACGCCTTTTGAAAACTGATAAAACTCCGTGTGTCCCTCCCACGCCTCGTCGCGCATAACGTACTGTATCATACGGCGGAACTCGTTTCCCGTGACCTTTATCATAAAAAGCTTGTCGTCAAACGGCGTGTTCTCCGTCATATCCTGATATTCCACTATCGGACCCATCGCCTTTTTGCGTATGGCTCCGGAGCCCATCAGCATTATATCGAAGCTCGAATCCTCCTGCAGAAGATCGGCGTAAAGGTTGCCCATTTCCGTCTCCTGTATCCTCGTCGGATGCGTCAGCTCGCGGGCGAACGTGGTGACAATGCGGTGGTATTTCGCGTCCGTCTCCGTTTTGTATCTCTGAAGGAGCTGTTCGACCGTCGGATCGACCGGCGCCGTGCTTTCGTCGATAGGCTGAAGACGCCATTTCAGATCGACTATCTTCTTTTTTTCGTCGTCGTAGACTATGTCAAATCTGCCTATCTGTCCGGAGCCCGTTCCCGCCTGGACTATCGGTATGCCGTTTACCACCTCCGGCTCCTCCATAAACGTGTGGGAGTGACCGCCGATGATCATATCGACGCCCCATTCGCTGTTCAGAAGTGCGGCAAGCTCTTTGTCCTTTTCAATTCCGATATGAGTCAGAAGCACGAGGATATCCGTGTCCTTCGTGCGGTAGTTGTCGGCGATTATACCGACCTCCTTCGCCGCCTCCGCGACGTTTATATAAGTACCTATGACTCTTTCGCTCTTCGTGGAGCTTATGACCTCCTCCGTAAGAAGTCCTATGAACATCACGCGCATACCGCCTATCTCTATATTGAGATACGGCCGGAAAAGTCTCGCGTTGTTCAGCGTTATGTATAAATCCGCGTTGATTATCGGGAACCTCGCGCATTTTTCAAGGAAAAGAAGATGCGCTATGCCGTAATCTATCTCGTGGTTTCCTATCGTCGTAACGTCGGGCGCGAGTATGTTCATAAGCTCTATCGTGGAAAGACCCATGAATTCCGAGTCTATGACCGAGCCGCGGAACATATCTCCCGCGTTTGCGAGGATAACGTTCTCCTCCTCGCTCCGCACCTTTTTGACGTATCCGGACAGGCGTGAAAGTCCGCCCTTATACATTCCGAACGCGCCGCGCACGGGGAGAAAATCCCCGTGTATGTCGTTTGTGTGAAGTATTGTCAGTTTCTTTTTCATAAAAACCTCTTATTTGAATCTGATGACCGCCGTCGTCACGGAGTACGCGGACACGGCAAGCGTCACCCTGCAGCCGTCCGTTTCCGCCGGCGCCGGCTCTTTTTCATCGCTTCTCGTTATGAACGCCGCCTTTACCGGCGTTCTGAACGTCAGTCTGACTTTCTGATCCTTACCTTCGGTATCGTAAATACGCACGGCGATGCCGTCTTTGTCCTCCGCCTGCTTTACGCACGATACTCTTACGTCGCCCTCGGTCTCAAAGAGGGAAGAGCGCAGCGGCAGACTGCCGCCGTGCTTCGTGGCGGACAGAAACGCGAGCGGACGGCAGAAGGCGGCTGAGATATCCTTTATCCTGCCGGGCTCCGATACGGCAACGCCTATGCGTATATCGTGGATCCCACGCTCGGGATACGGATCGGGATCGTATGCGGAGCGTATGAGCGTAACGCTCATTTCCTTGCCGTAATATCTGTATCCGTATTTGCTGTCCGTGAAAAGCGCCGCGCTGTTCTCGCCGTTGTCGGCGCAGATATAGGACAGAGCCGGTATATCGTGTGCAAGCTCGTTACGCTTTATTATGCCGTACGGTATGTCGGCGGTGAATTTTCCGCCGTTATCGTATCCGACGGGTACGCAGAAGGAAAGCTGAGGTACCTTCTGTCCGCGTACCGCCGCCTCCGACCAGTCGGCGCGTACGTCAAACTCAAGCGTCGGACTGTCCTTTTTGAGCGTCACGGTACAGTTAAGCTCCGACGTGCCGAAACGGACCTCGTACGACAGACGCGAATAGAGCGGATGTACGTTGTAATACGTATATTTAACGTCGTTTTCCGCGTTCACGTCGCGCACCTTCATATAAGGACCGACGCGCCAGCTCGTCATGCCGTATAACGGGTTTTCGTCTGTATATTTGAAATAACAGGACGGAGAGGAGATCAGCCCGGTACCCGTTTTCTTGTTTATCAGGCTTGTCAGACGGCACGTTTTTTTGTCGAAAACCGCGCGGATCAGTTCGTTTTCAAGAATGAAGGGAGCGTCGTTTATATGCTTGTCAACGTATTCGTAGACCTGCGGACGAAGCGTCTTGTGTCCGTCCTCGTCGCGCTGTCTCAGTATCAGCGTCGTATATCCGAACGCCTTTACGGAGGCTTTTACGAGAAGCGTTGAATAAACGTGTCCCCAGTAGCCCGTGCCGCCGTTCAGCACGGCAAACGGTACGACGTTTCCGTCCGCGTCCGTCATCTCCGCGTTATCAAACCCGTAACCGTAATCCCATACGGTTATCTCCGTATATTCGTCGCGGTCCTTTCCCGTGGTGTTGAAAAGCTGAAAAGCGCGCACGGGACCGTTTCCGCGCTCCGCGGCGGTATATCTGTAATGCGTGTTCTGCGCCTGTAAATAACCGGCGCCGCCGCCCTCCGACGTCGTTTCCGACATTTTCGTAAACGGTATCGACGACGTATCCGTCGCCTCGGAGATCCGGCGCATGCAGACGTTTCCGTATACGTTTATATCAGCCATGGCCTCCTGGAAGCGTCCGAGCGCGAACTCGCGCGTCTCGACCGTGCCGGAACCCGGGAGTATGTCGTGGAAATGGTTGAACAAAACGTTTCTCCACGCGCGGTCAAGCCTGTCCGGCTCCGCGGGCGCGTCCGCCATAACGGACGCCATTGCGGAGAGCGCCTCCGTCTCGTTCAGCCTTGTTTCGGCTATGCGGTTAGCCATTTTTATCCTCGTCTGCGTCGTATAGCAGCCCGTGAAGAGGAAATTGCGCTCCGTGTCGTAAACGGGATATTCGTTTTCGCTGTTTTCAAGCACGCTGAAAAACTCGCGGAACGTGCCGAAGCGTATAACGGGGGTTAGAGGCCAGCTCTTGTATTCCTCGATGCGCTCTATATCGCGCCTCGACGGTCCGCCGCCGTGGTCGCCCACGCCGAAAACGCAAAGATACGTGTTTACTTTTTCGTTTGCGCAGAACTGCGGCACTATCTCAAATTTGAACGGGCTTATCTCGCCGTTGTACCAGGCGTATTCACGGTAAACGAGCACGCTTTTGCCCGACGGGGAAGCGTAGCGGTAAACGCACGGTCCCTCGTGTCCTCTGCAGTGGTACATATATTTCACGCCCGCGTCGGACAGTATCTCCGGAACGTTCGCGTTATGGCCGAACGTGTCCGGTACGAAGTTTATGTTGAGACTGTCCGGTGAAATATCGAGAAGCTTTGACAGATATTTGCGTGACTGCAGTATCTGTCTTGTGAGGGATTCGCCGTCCGGCATATTCTTGTCGGGCTCGACCCATTCCGCCGCGGTCACCTCCCATCTGCCTTCCTTTATGCGCTGTTTTATCTCGGGCAGAAGCTCCGGACAGTATTTTTCGACTATCTCGTAAGTCGACGCCTGAGACTGACCGAACGTCATATCGGGAAACTCCCGCATAAGGTCGAGCACCGTGCGGAACGTGTCGTACGTGACCGCCGCCGTCTCGTTATATCCCCACATCCAGTTCATATCTATATGTGCGTGGGAAATGAATAATTCCGTGTATTTTTTTGCCTCGGGCTGAAGCGGCATAAGGCTTTCCTCGGCTTTTTTTGCTGCTTCCTTCGTTATTACGCCGTCCTTTTCCGCGGCGGACAGAAGCATATCGGCCGCTTTTTCTATAAGAGCGTCGAATTTTCCGTTTTCGTTTTTTGATATCGCGTCAAGATACGTGATCTCCGAGCATATACGCTCGGCGTGTACGCCGTTGTTTCTTTTGGCGTCAAGCGCTTTCAGTTTCTGAAGGTAAGTCATGTTTTTCCCCTTTTCTTACAGTATTGTACCTAAAAGCGGGCTGTTGCCGCTGCAACAGCCCGCCTGATAATGCCGTTCAGCTGTTAAGGCTCTTGTCAAACGCCTTTACGACATTTTCTATTCTCTTTTTCGCGGTCTTTGCGTATTTCTTGAGCGAGGACGCGATATCGGTCGATTTGTTCTGCAGAAGATCGCGCACGTAGGAGCCCACTCCGTCGTGCATATTGACGTACGCCATATCGAAAACGCGGTTTCTTACTATGTAGTCTATCATCTCGGCGGATTCCGCGTCGCGCGTCATTTTGCGCTTGAGGTACGTTTCGTAAAGCACGGGCGTTACGGTCTTATACGCTTCGCTCGCCATCGCTTCGATTATTATCGAAACGTATTCGCGGTCGGATTCCTTGACCGTCGCGGGCACGCAGATCATGCTGGCGGCTCCGTTGACGAAGGATTTGTAATCATTCTGGCTCTCGTCATACTTCGGAACGGGGATTATGCCGAATTCGTTGTCCATTTCGCGCAGCTCCTCGGCGGTGTGCAGCTTTGCGTCAAGGAACATGGCTCTGCCGTCCGCAAACAGCTTTGCAACGTTCGGAAAATCGGAAGTGTTCGTCTCGTAGTACGCGTTGTTCGTTATTATGACGTCATATATCTTTCCGTATATTGCGGTGTCGCGCTCAAGCTGAGGATTGTAGAACGGAACGTCGTCCTGATCCTTTGAAACGAGCATACCGCCCGCCGCGTAGTAGAAGCTGTACGGAACGTCGAGATACCAGGACGAAAGACCGTAGATATCCTCCTTGCTGTCGGGCGTTATTTTTCCGTCGCCGTCAACGTCGGCGGTTATGTCCTTCGTATATTCAAACAGCTTGTCAAGCGTCCACTTGCCGTCCTTTACGAGCTGATACGGATATTCAAGGTCAAGCTTGTCGAACATCGTCTTGTTGAAGTACATGCAGGACGTGATGCTGAAGCTCGTCGGGCTTAAGTCTCCGTTTACCATCATAAGGTTGTTTCTTATGGAGAAGCCGTTTCCTATGGCTTTGTCCCACCACGGCTTTGAAAGGTCCACGTACGGCAGCTTTTCAAACGGGAGCACGGCGTTGGACTGCGCGAGCGCAGAGCCGAAAACCATCTGAACGTAGCAGAGATCGTACTCGTCGGAGCCCGCCTTAACGCTGTTGCTTATCTTGCTGTTTATCGCGGCGTAATCGTCCGTCGATACGTCGAACGTTATACCGTAGCGGTCCATTATTATGTTGTTTCTCTTGAACACGGCGTCATGGAGCGGGTCAGACGTTTCATGATCCTCCGTAAAAACGTCCGTCGCCTGCATACCGTCGGGCAGGATTACGCGGAAAACCTTACCGTCGTATCTGACGTCGGGAAGATCCGGCAGGATCTCGGTGACCTCCGGCTCGGTCGTTTCCTCCGCCGCGGTCGCCTGCTCGGTCTGCGTATTTACGCCCGCGCCGCCCTGATTTACACAGCCGGCGGCAAACACGGCGCTTGAAGCAAGCAGAACGGCAAAGATGATACACAATGCTTTTTTCATTTTGCTGTTGTACCTCTCGTTGTTTAATTTATTGTATTATATCATATATAAAAGAAAAAATCAATGGGGTTTTTGTATTTTTTGACGAAAAACGCCTTTAAAAAAAGCGCTTTTTCTCGTCAGCGGGCGACTAAATCGGATATTAAGCATACCGCCGCGCCGTTTCTTTTCTTTTTCTCGGTATAAAACAATATTTACCGACACTAAGGTGCGACACCTTTATCGCCGTTTATACTGTATGATGTAAAAAAAGAAAAATGCAAAGGAAAAAGAAAAAAATGAAAGAAAAAATAACACGTTTGACAAAAGGTATGCCGCTCTTTGAAAAATCGGCGTCGTTTTTAAAGGAAAAAAGATACGCCGTTTTATACGGTCTGTTATACGGCGCCGCGTCGTTTCTTTTCGGGCGCGCGGAGCTTTTGTTTGAAACCTCGCCTCTCGGCCTGGCGTTTGTATGCGCGTCAAGAGAAGGGATACCGTTCGCCGCGGCGGGCGCCGTGATCTCCGCCTTCGTGCTCGGCGGCGACAAAACCGTGACGTACTTATCGGGGCTTATCGTTTCTCTCGGGTTCAGATACGCGCTGTCGTTTTTCCTTCACAGGGACAAGTCGTCCGTATACCGGCTGAACGACGGGCTTGCGCCGCGTATCGCGTCGTCCGCGGCGGGCGCTTTGACGGTCTCGGCGGTGAGGATAATATACGGCGGATTCAGATATTACGACCTGCTCGCGGGCGCGTTTTTTATTCTCTGTTCGTGCGGGGCGGTATACGCTTATTCCTGCTTTACGGATAAAGAGAACAGGGATACGCAGAAATACGAGGCGGGGCTCGCCGCCGTTATTTTCTCCGTCGTTCTGTCGCTCAAAGGGCTTTCCGTTTTAAGCGTTTCGCTTTCCGCCTTTGCGGCGTCGCTTCTGACGCTTGCGGCGGCGAGACGCGGAGGCGCTCTGCGCGGCGTGGTCGCGGGGTTTCTCTGCGGCGCGGCGGTCGACATAACGCTTTGTCCGCTGTACGGAACGGTTGGCTTTATCTGCGGCCTGCTCAGCCCCCTGTCCGCCTATATCGGCGTGCTTTTCTCCGTTATCGCGGGGCTTTTCGTAGGGCTTCAGACCGGAGGCTTTGAGACGCTTACGTCAAATCTGCCGGAGGCGGCGTCCGCCGCGGCGGTCGTGCTGTTCGGCGAGTATTTCGGAGTGCTCGGGAAAAGGCTTCCCGTCTCCGTTTTCACAAAGGAAAAAACAGCCGTTTCATACGCCGCCTTCATCTCCGACGAGCGCGAAAGAGAGCTTGCGGAGATGAAAAAGCTCGCGGACGCGTGCAAAAGCATATCGGAGCTTACCGCCGACGTGTCAAAAGCGGAGAGAAGACCGGACAAAGCGTCTCTGTCCGCTTCGTGCGGCTCCGTTTTTTCGGAATTCTGCCCGGACTGCAGGAACAAAAGCGTCTGCGGCGGACCGGACCGCGCGCAGACGGACGCTCTCGCCGGACTTCTGATCGGAAAGAAGCATCTTTCAAAGGATGACCTGCCGCTTCCCGCGCGTGAAAAATGCGAATACGGCGACGGTATTGCCGTGAAGCTGAACATAGCCGCCGCCGATTATATACGGCGGCTGACGGAGCTTGACAAGGCGGGCGTCACGTCCTCAGACTTTGCCGCCCTGTCGAAAATACTTAATAAACGTACGGCGAAAAAACCGCCCGAGGCTTCGGCAAAGCTCGGCGCGGCGCTCTCGTCCCTGCCGTATTACCGCGAGCTTTTCGGCGGCGACATAACCGTGTGCGACGGCAGAAAAAAGTACGTCATCGCCTCCGGCGCGGACGCGCGCCGCATAAGGCAGAGCGCGTCGGAGCTGAAAAAAGCGGCGGAAAGGGCGCTTTTCGTGAAGCTTAAGGAGCCGGAGGTGACTGAGGAGGACGGAGTCGCCGTATTCCGCGCGGAGAGCGCTCCCGTTTTATCGGCTGAGGTGAGCACGTCGGACAAGCCGAAGGACCGGGAGATAGTGAACGGCGACACGTCGTTTTACACGGAATGCGACGACCGCGTTTTCTGCGCCGTCTGCGACGGGATGGGTAGCGGACACGACGCCGCCGTATCGTCGCGCCTGACGGGTATCGCGCTCGGAAGACTGCTTTACGCCGGGTGTGACCGCGGCGTGACGCTTGAAACGCTGAATAACATAATAAGGCAGAGACGCGCGGAATGCTTTTCCACGGTAGATCTGCTTGAAGCGGATCTTATAACGGGAAAGGCGGCGTTTTACAAGTGCGGCGCGTCGCCGTCGTTCATAATCAGGGGAGGCAGGGCGTACAGGATAACGTCGCACACGCCGCCCGTCGGCATCATGCGCGAGCTTTGCGCGGAAAAGGTGGAGTTCACCCTGCGCCGCGGCGACGCCGCCGTGATGGTGAGCGACGGCGTCACGGGAGGGAACGAGGAGACGGAATGGCTCTGCGACCTTCTCTGTTCAACAGATACGAAGGATCCGGAGTCAATATGCGCTGCCGTGCTTGAGGAAGCGGAGGAGCGCTATGGCGCGGCGGACGATATGACCGTGCTTGCCGTCAGGTTCAGCTGAAAAGTCTTTGCCGAAGGGAAAGCCGTATCGGACGGCGCCGCGCAAAAAAAGCCGGAAAACTCCGGCTTTTTTGAAGTTGTATGTTTTAATCCAGCTGGCTGATGATACCGTTTATGAAGCTGTCGCTGTTTGAGAGAAGTCCCGTAACGCCGTAGATTATCGCCATGATGATGCCGAGAACTATCGCGATGGCGGAGATGATTATGCCCGCTATCGCCACGCCTCTCTTGCAGAGCGCCGTGCCGATTATACCGAATATGAGTCCGAGAAATCCGAAGACGAGCGCATATACGATGCCGAGCGCGGGTATCCAGCAGGTGCAGAGCGCTATCAGAGCGAATATAAGGCTGTGTATGCCGAGGATTATGCTCGCTACCTTTTTGCCCTTGCTTACCTGTTTTACGGGCTTTGCGGCGGGCTGAGCGACCGGCTGCTGAACGTAGTAAACCTGCTGCGGCTGGGGCTGAGGCTGCGGCTGCGTGTAGAATACCTGCTGTACCTGCGGCTGCTGCGGTTGAGGCTGCGGCTGCGGTTGAGGCTGCGGTTGAGGCTGCGGTTGAGGCTGCGGCTGCGGTTGAGGCTGAGGCTGGGGTTGAGGCTGAGGCTGGGGCTGGGGCGCGGGCTGTATCGTCAGCGCCGTTCCGCAGTTGGTACAGAATTTTGTTCCCTCGGCGTTCTGTGCGCCGCAATTAGTACAAAATGCCATAATAATGAATTTCCTTTCGTATTATATATTTAATCAATCTATAAAGATACCGAAGTTTTTCAAAAAGTCAAAATTCGGTCCTCCGTTTATAAGCACTATTACGAGCGAGATCAAAAAGAACGCAAGACCAATGATGGAGAGGATAAGTCCGATCTTTGCGATAGTCCTCGAGGTCCTTGACACGCCGAGGATACCCGTTATAAGACCGACTATGGAGAAAACGGGGAAGAAACAGCACAACAGGCCGAGGATGCCGAACACAAGGCTTGCTATGCCGAGACCTTTTCCGTCGGACGCGGGCGCCGTATCCTGCTGCGGCGGGGGCGCGTACTGCGTATTCCCGTACTGTCCGTTATACCGGCGGTTATACATCTCCGCGCGCTGTTCCGGTCTGTTGTTCTGCACGTACTGTCTGTACTGATCCTGCCAGTTCTGCCCGGGCGCGCCGTTCGTTTCAAGCGGATTTGAGCCTCCGGGGATACCCGTGTGCCCGGTCCCGTTATCCGGTACGGTGTTCTGCCCTTCGTTCTTTATATCCTCCGGATTTTCCTCCTTTGGTATAAGTCTTGTTCCGCATTCCGTACAGAAGGATTTTCCCGGCTCTGAAAAAGTACCGCAATTAGGACATACGGGCATATGTTTTTTTCTCCCTTCGCTTTTTTATTATTATACCGCATATATGCGGTTTTGTCAATATTATTTTATAAAAAGATATCGGGCGACAGGTAATGAAACGGCGGAAACGGCAGGTTTCTCACAATAAGAAACACGCCTATGGTCACGGCGTAAATAACGGCGCCATTTTCCGTTATCCTTATTTTTTTCATGATCTCTTTTCCGGAAACGACGGATATATACCATTTTACAAGAAACAGAACGGCAAGAGGCAGCGACAGGGTGAAAAGAAGATTGTACTGCAGCGCGTCCGTTATTTTAAGGTGAAACAGCGCGTCAAGCGCGCGCCCCGCCCCGCAGCCGGGGCAGTACAGACCCGTCGCGCCGTGAAAAAGACACGGCGGAGAGCCGAATTTCAAAAACAGAAACACGAATAAGAATAAGGCGGCGGGTACCGCTATACCTGTGATGACCCTTACCGCCCTGCCCGTTTTTTTCATTTATCTGTTTATTCCCACGACAAGCAGAGCTCTGCTGTCGTTGAATCTCTCCTTGTTGTCCTTTGCGCCGAAAACGCCGGAAACGACCTTTTTTGTGCTGAACGCCGCGGAGCCTATGAGACAGCAGCCCGCCTCCTCCGTGGTCCCGGTCTTCAGACCCGTCGCGTTTTCATAGAAATACGGACTGTCCGGATCAAGCAGCTTGTTCGTGTTCGTCCAGGTGTTTTTGTGGCCGCTCGCGTATCTCACGTTGTCCGACGGAAGCTGCGCGTATTTCATTATTATCGGCTCGGACAGCGCCGCGCAGGCTACGGTCATTATATCTATTATCGTGGTGTAGTGTTCGTCGTCGTGATATCCGTCGGGACAGGTGAAGTTTGAGCCCGTGAGCCCGAGCTCCTCTTTGCCGTATCTGTTCATTTCGGCCATAAAAGCCTTTACGGCTTCCTTGCCGGAAAGCTCCTCGTTTTTCGCTATCCTTCTTCCGACACCCGCCGCGACGACGTAAGCCGCGTCGCCGCCGGACGGCAGTAGCATACCTTCTATAAGCATCTCAAGCGTCAGCTCGTGATTTTTCTTTACGTAAGCCACGGTCGAATCGGACGCAAGAAGCTCAAGCTCATCTCCGGGCTTGAAAACGGCGTCGGGCTCGCAGTTGCGGAGCGCGACGATAGCGGTCAGAAGCTTTGTGGTGCTCGCCGGATATATCTTTTCGTCCGGCTCGCAGTTCATATAAAGTATTTCCTTTGTGTTGGCGTCTATCAGTATGGCGTGAGGAGACGTGACCGTGACGTTCACGACGTTCTGCTCATACGTGAAAATGCCGTACGGAGAGGGCGGCGCGGGTTCCGTTTCCGTCGCGGGCGCGGGTTCCGTCTCCGTCTCCGTCGTTATATCGGTTTCGGTCTCTTCCTCCGTCTCCGTCTCCGCCTCTGTCTCCGTACCGGTATCCGGATTATACGTGACGTACGTATCCTCCGTTCCGCCGCCGCAGGAGCATAAAAATACGGTATATATAAATATCAGGGATAAAAAAAGACATAAAAGCTTTTTCACAACGGTAACCTCGCTGTTTTTTTTTATATGATAACGCAAAACAAGACTTTTATAAACGTAAATATAGTAAGGAATTGTAAAATTTTATACCGTCCCAACCGTTTTGCGGCGCTGATCCGCGTTTTGCCGTAAAAGAATAAATTTTATCATTATTCGATAAAAAGGTATTGACAAAACCGATTTTTTGTGGTATTATACAGTAAACTGAAAAAAAAGGAGATATTCGTATGGATTCACAGATCGGATATATGCCGTCAGAGGAGAAAAAACGGTACGGGACGGCGGAGCGCGTGTTCGCGCTGTTGTATTTTGTTTTGGGTTATCTGCTGCTCAAAGCGTTTACGGGAGCGGGCGCGGGCTTGGGCGCTTTCGTGTCTGTCCTGATTCTGACGGTTTCCGCCGCGGTATATTTCGCGGTAAGGCATATAAGGCAGACGGCGTTTCATTTTATTTATCTTGCCGCTGCCGCCGCGTTCGGTCTTGTCTATATCATATCGGACAACGGCTTCATCAAATTTCTCGTAACGGTATTCATACTGTTTGCGCTTATGTTTTATATGTATTTTACAGAGGGCTCCGGAAGATATGAATTCATAAACGATATGTTCATATTCGACGGGATTAAATCGCTTTTCATAATGCCGTTTTCCTGCTTCGCGTCGATATTCCCCGCCGCTTTTTCAACGAACAGAAAGACAAAAAGCGGATTCCGGGCGTGGCATATACTTGCGGGGCTCGGCATAACGGTGCTGCCTACCGTTATCGTGGCGTCGCTTCTGATAAGAGCCGACGCGGGCTTTTCGGAGGTCATGAGAAAAATAAGCGGATTTTTCACCTCAAACGTAAGCGCGGAGCTTTTGCGCCTTATATTCGCCGTACCCGTGGCGATGTACTTTTTCGGCGGGCTTTACGCAAACGCGGAGGGAAGAAACCGGTCAGTGCTCACAAAAGAGCAGAGAAAAAGCTTTTTGTCCGCGATTTCCGTTTTTCCGAAGGCCGCCGCTTACGCCGCGGTCACGCCGCTCTGCGTGCTGTACGTGATTTTCCTTGCCGTTCAGGCGGAGTATTATTTCGGCGGTTTTTCCTCCTCCGTCCCGGCGGAAATGACGTACGCGGAATACGCGCGCTCCGGCTTCTTTGAGCTTTGCGCGGTATCGGTCATAAACGCCGTCGTCATAATCGCGCTTACGGTCTTCACAAAGAAAAAAGAGGACGGAAAGCCGTCCGTTTCACTTAAGATCTATTCCACCGTTCTTTGCTGCTTCACGCTGCTTCTTATCGCCGTGGCGATATCGAAAATGGCGGTGTATATCGGTGGTTACGGACTAACGCGTCTGCGCGTTTATACGAGCTGGTTCATGATCCTTCTCGCGTTCTCCTTCATATATCTCATTATAAAGCAATTTGCGCCGAGATTCAATTTTTTCGCCGTGCTGACAGCCACGTTCATAGTGCTGTTCGGCGCTCTCTGCTTCTCCGACGTTGACGCGAGGATAGCGGAATATAACGTGAATACGTATCTTTCGCAGAAGGATGCGGACGTGGACCTTGACGAGCTTGAACGGCTGTCGGATTCCGCCGTGCCGTATATAGAAAAGCTTACGGAGCCGAAGGACGGCGACGCAAAAAGCATAAGCACGGCGGAGCGCGCCCGGGCGATACTCAAGAGCAAAAAGGAAAACAGAGAAAAGGACGGAAGTATCATATATTTCAACGTGCCGAAATACCGCGCGGACCTGGTGACGGATAAATACTGAGAAAAAAAGCCGCATTTCTCACAATGCGGTTTTTTGTTTTTCCTGTGTTTTCTGCTTTATATCAGATGATATTTTTATATTGACAAATCAACAAATTTATGATAAAATAAGAAAAAACAAAAAGAAAAGGTCGGAATATGAAAGGCAAATTTGAAAAAATAAAGAAGGTCATACCGTCCGGATGCGACGGCATACTGCTGACAAGCGAGGTTAACCAGTATTACGCAACTGCGTTTTCCTATACGGACGGATACGCGTTCGTAACGCCGAAGGAGACGTATTTAATCACGGATTCGCGATATATCGAGGCTGCCGAAGCGTCGGAGGGGACCGTAAAGGTTCTGCTTAAAGGCGGAGCGCTCAAGGAGCTGTTTGACAGTCTGAACGTCAAAGTCGTCGCCTTTGAGGACGAATGCGTAACGGTCGCGGAGCTTGAGAACTTCAAAAAGCGTTTTGAGGACGTGGAGTTCATCCCGATAGGCCGCGCGGTGGACGCGCTGCGCGAATTCAAGGACGACGACGAGCTTGACAGCATAGCGAAAGCGCAGAGCATAGCGGACGAGGCTTTCAAGCACATTTTAGGCTTCATCTCCACGGACAGGACCGAAAAAGAAGTTGCGCTTGAGCTTGAGGTATATATGCGCACGCACGGCGGACAGTGCGTGGCGTTCGATACGATCGCCGTTTCCGGCGCGGCGTCCTCGATGCCGCACGGCGTACCGCGCGACGTAAAGGTACAGCGCGGCTTCCTTACCATGGACTACGGCTGCAAGTACAACGGCTACTGCTCCGATATGACGAGGACGGTCGTCGTCGGCAAGGCGGACAACGATATGAAAAAGCTTTACAACACGGTAAAAGCGGCGCAGGAGGCGGCGCTCGAGGCGGCGGTGCCGGGCGCGGATCTCGCCGGGCTCGATAAGATCGCCCGCGATATAATCGACAGGGACTATCCCGGCACGTTCGGTCACAGTCTCGGACACGGCGTCGGCTTATACATTCACGAAGCGCCCGGCGTCAGCTTCCGTTCGGACGGCAAAAAGCTGTCGCAGGGTCACGTCATAACGGTAGAACCGGGTATTTACATAGCCGGAAAATACGGCTGCAGGATAGAGGATATGGTTCTTTATTACGCGGACGGATGCAGAGATATAACGGGATCCGATAAAAATCTTATTGAAATTTAAAATTTATTTTATATTTAGTATTGACAATACTTAATGTTTAGTGTATTATATTAGCGATAAAGAGAAAAACGGAGGAATACCATTATGTTAATGGCAGGCGATTTCAGAAACGGAAAAACATTTGAGCTTGACGGTCAGGTCATGCAGATAGTCGAGTTCCAGCACGTAAAACCGGGCAAGGGTGCGGCGTTTGTCCGCACTAAGATGAAGAACGTTATCACGGGCGCCGTGATAGAGCGTTCCTTCTCGCCGACGGATAAATTTGAGGAGGCTGTTGTTGAGAGAAAGGATATGCAGTATTCCTACAACGACGGCGGATTGTACTATTTCATGGATCTTGAATCCTACGAGCTCGTACCGCTTGACGCGGACAAGCTGAGCGACAACTTCAAGTTCGTAAAAGAAGAGATGATATGCAGGATAGTATCGTACAAGGGCAACATATTCGCGGTAGAGCCGCCGATGTTCGTTGAACTTGCGGTAACGGAGACGGAGCCCGGCTTCAAGGGCGATACCGCCACCGGCACGACGAAGCCCGCCACGCTTGAAACGGGCGCTACGATAAAGGTCCCGCTGTTCATAAACGAGGGCGACGTTTTAAGAATAGACACGAGAACGGGCGAGTATCTCGAAAGAGCGAAACAGCAGTAATTTAAAAAAAGCGAAGGGAGGAGAACCGCAATGACGTTAGGTGAAAAGGCAGCATATCTTAAGGGTCTGGCAGAGGGCTTGAAAATAAGCAAGGAGACGGACGAAGGCAAGCTTTTATGCGAGGTCATAAGCATGCTTGAGGACGTTGCCGACAGCGTTACGGCGCTTGAGGACGAATGCGACCGTTTGAACGAGTACGTTGAAGAGCTTGACGAAGATCTGGGCGACGTAGAGGAATACCTGTACGGCGACGACGACGAAGATTATGACGACGAAGACTATGACGATGAAGAGGACGAGGACGACGAAGACTTTGAAGACGAGGATTATGACGACGACGTGATCGAGATAGAGTGTCCGAATTGCGGGGAAACGATCTGCGTTCCTCCCACGGTAGATTACGCGCACCTTATCTGTCCCGCGTGCAACGAGGAATTCTCGTACATAGAGGACGACGAGGGTCCGACTGACGAAGACTGAATATGATTTGAAAAGCGGCTGTCAACAAGGCAGCCGCTTTTTTCTTTATTTTTTATTATTGGTCTTTTCTTACTTCTTTTATCGTTTATTATTTTCATTTCCGCTGAGGAAATTTCCGTCACGTTATTATCCTTCGCTTATGAGACGCAGCCGCGCCGTCAAGGCTGTCGTCCCACGTACATTCTATCACCTGAAACGACTCTGAAACGATCTTCGGATATTTGCCTTCCTTATCCGCCTCCGCGCGAAGACCGTCTTCGAGCGTCATGTTGAAATCCTTCATCTTCTCCGTCGTCCGCAAGAGTGCTTACGAGCACCGCGGGCATCGGAAAGAAAAGCGAGGTTTGATAAAAGTTGTCAACTATTCTGAGATCCTTGAATCCCGATATGATAAGCCTGTCGTCTAATCAATATTTTTTAATCCGTCGTATAATTCGTTAAAGGATTTGTTTTTCTCACATCTGCCGTATGAAAGCTCCCTGTTTTCTCCGTATTGAAGAAGAAAACATTTCGCAAGCTCCTCAACGGTCTGCTCGAGCGCGCTGAAGAACTGGTTGTACGCAAATTCGTAACTGCCGGTGCCCTCTTCAAAATTGCTCGTAATGAGCGATTCCGTGACCTGATCGAGGGGGTAAAGCTTTATATGCATAAGCTCGTGTATTATTACCTCCTCCGGGTTTTCCTGCTTCGGGTTTGCCGCGTTCAGATAAAGCACCGCTTTTCTGTCGTCGCAGTCTATTTTGAAATCACCCGTTTTTTTCCATTCCGGATCGTCAACAAACACAAGCTTTACGTCCCACTGCGGAGTTATGCGGAGCATCAGACAGTATTTTTCAAATAATCTTTTTATATTTTCTTTATTCATATTATATTACCTTTGATTTGACGAGGTACCGCAGAAGCGCGCGGCAGCCGGCTTCTATATCGTCCCACGCGGAATCGAAATCGCCCGAATACCACGGGTCGCTTATATCACCGTCCCTGCCCGTAAACTCAAGCAGAAGATGATATTTGCCGTCTTTGTCCCCGCCCGCTATCCGCGTAATATTGCGCATATTCGCACGGTCCATACCGATTATCATATCGAATTCACCGTAATCGGCTGCGGTCATACGGCGCGCCGTCTTTCCCGCGCAGTCTATGCCGTGCTCTCTGAGTTTTCTTTTGGCGGGCGGATAGACGGGACAGCCGAGCTCCTCCGTGCTCGTCGCGGCGGAGGCGACGGAAACTCTGTTTTCGTATCCCGCCTTTTTTAAAAGATCCCTCATACAGAACTCCGCCATCGGGCTTCTGCATATATTTCCGTGGCAGACAAAAAGAATTTTATACATAAAAACCTCTCATACAACGAAATTATATCACATGACCCGCGCCGTGTCAATAAGCGGCGCAAAAAAACTGCCGCACTAAGCGGCAGCTTTTTTTGCGTTATTATCGGATCAGACTCCGAGCTTTGCGCTGTTCAGCTTGATGCCGGGGCCCATCGTCGAGGCTATGCATACGCTCTTGAGGTACTGACCTTTAGCGGCTGCGGGTTTCGCCTTGATTATGGCTCCCATGAGAGCGTCAAAGTTTTCCATCAGCTTTTCCGAACCGAAGGAGGATTTTCCTATCGGGCAGTGGATGATGTTCGTTTTGTCAAGACGGTATTCGATCTTACCGGCTTTTGCTTCCTTAACGGCGCGCGCAACGTCGGGAGTGACGGTGCCGGCTTTGGGGTTAGGCATAAGTCCTTTAGGACCGAGGACCTTACCGAGACGGCCTATAACGCCCATCATATCGGGAGAAGCTATAACAACGTCAAACTCAAACCAGTTTTCCTTTGTTATCTTTGTGACGTAATCCTCTGCGCCTACGTAATCGGCGCCTGCCGCCGCGGCGGCGTCAGCCTTGTCACCCTTTGCGAAAACGAGGGTGCGGACCGTTTTGCCCGTGCCGTTCGGAAGGACGATGGCGCCTCTGACCTGCTGGTCTGCGTGACGGCTGTCAACGCCTAAACGGATGTGAGCTTCCACGGTTTCATCAAATTTCGCCTTAGCGGTCTGAACGAGAAGGTCGAACGCTTCTTTTTCATCGTACTGCTTTGTGCGGTCAACGAGTTTAGCGCTGTCCTTATACTTTTTTCCTCTGAACATATCGTTTATCCTCCTCTTCAGTCTACTACCGTAACGCCCATGCTGCGGGCTGTTCCGGCGACCATGCTCATAGCCGTTTCTATGGAGCCGGCGTTAAGGTCGGGCATTTTTGTTTCCGCGATCTTTCTGACCTGCTCTTTTGTTATTGTGGCTACCTTGGTCTTGTTCGGTACTGCGGAGCCGGACTCGATACCGCAAGCCTTCTTGATAAGAACGGCGGCGGGCGGAGTCTTTGTGATAAACGTGAACGTACGGTCGGCATATATCGTTATGACGACGGGTATGATCAGACCGATATCGTTCTTCGTTCTCTCGTTGAACTCTTTACAGAAGTTCGGGCTCGATACTCCGTGAGGAGAAAGTGCGGGACCTACAGGCGGCGCGGGATTAGCTTTGCCCGCGGGTAACTGGAGCTTAACGTAAGCTACTATTTTCTTTGCCATTTCTATTACCTCCGTATGTGGTTATTGTCGGAAGACACGAAAAAATTTATCTTCCTCCCACGATCGACACCGGATAAGCGGCAAATGCCATCCGGCGCGTTTGCAGATTTATCTGCGCGGCTTATTTTATGGGTGACAGATCCGCCGCATCGAGCTCAATGGTCGTTTCACGACCGAACATGAACGCTTTGCAGGTTACCTTGCGTTCGTCAGAAGAGATCTCTTCAACGATGACCTCGGAAATACCGAACATAACGCCTTCCTTGACCTTGACCGTATCTCCGACGGCAAAACCAAGCGCCGATTTCCTGACGACGGGCGTCTCTTCGCTTCCCTCGGGCTCAAGACCCCATTCCGCGACCTCTTTGTCCGTCAGAGCGACGGGCTTGGAACCGGGACCGACGAAGCCGGTCACGCCGCGGATGTTTCTGACTATGTGCCATGTAAAATCATTCATCACCATTTTTACGAGAACGTAGCTCGGGAATATCTTCGTCTCGTGTCTTTTTTCAACGTCTCCGTCCATCTCAACGGTGACCTCGACGGGGATGCGAACGTCGGTTACGACGTCCTGAAGTCCTCTGTTCTCCACGATCTTTTTGATATCGTCCATGACTTTGTTCTCATATCCCGAATACGTATGCGCTACGTACCATTTAGGTTCGGGGGAGTAATCATCCATCATAGCAAGCCTCTTTCTTTATGCGGAAAACTTGTTATCCGCACGCCCCCGCATAACAGGCGCGCGTGATTTTTTGCGGTCAGCTTCCGATTTTACCGAGCAGACCTATGATCTGTGAAAATGCAAGGTCAAGCAGAACGACAAAAAGTCCGACTACGACCATTGCGGCAATAACGATGCCCGTGTTCTTCGCCGTTTGCTTCGGCGTGGGCCACGTTATTTTCTTGAACTCGCCCTTATAGTCCTTTAAGAACTTGACAAAGCGCTTCCACAGATTCTCCTTTTTCTTGACCTCCGGTTTGTTATCGGGGGCTTTGATCTCATTCGCCATAAGAATCCTCCGTAAAAATTACTTTGTTTCCTTGTGCAGAGTGTGCTTACGGCAAAATCTGCAGTACTTGTTCATTTCAAGTCTGTCCGGGTCGTTTTTCTTGTTTTTCTTGGTGTCATAGTTCCTCTGCTTACAGACCGTACAAGCAAGTGTTATCTTGTCTCTCATTTGACGGCACCTCCCGTTTAGATTTGACGGACTGTCACGGAGATGGTACAGACAGTCAGCCGAAGATTGTACCTCCCTCGACGGAGGTTTTTTTCTGCACGAAAAAAGAACCCCCCGCAGAGGTAGAGTCATCATACCACAAAAACTCCGCCTTGTCAAGAGGTTTTTTTAAATTTTTTTAAATATCAGAATTTATTTTACTTCAAAGGTCATATCTCCGAGCGTGTCGCGGGGCTCTGGTTCGACGGGCAGGGAATCGACTATTACTATATAGCCCTTTTCAACAGCCTCTAACACTCTTCTTTCCCATTCGGATTCCGCCGCGCGTTTTTCTTTTGCTTTCTGTTCTTCGATTTGCCTTTTATGTTCGGCTTTTTCTTCCGCCTCCAGAGTCAACTGCCTGTCATACCACTCGTCATATTCGTCCACGCTGTCTTCCAAGTCTTTTATCTTTATCCACTCCAAACCGTCAAAGCTGCAGTCGGAAAGACCTGCGCCGAATCTGTCATCCGTATTTCTGAATTCCGCACGTACCGTTAAGCCGTCGATTTGAAAATAATTCGTCGTGCAGTATTTTCCGTAATCGTTTTTTCTTGAAAAGACCTTTGTTTTGCTGCCCAAAAGCTCTGTCTCGCCCTCGTATGAACAGTCTTCATCGCTTAAATAATAGTCCGTCAGGTCGCCTTTTTTCAGAAGCTCTTTTGAGTGGTCTGAAAAATATGCGTTATCCGGATCAAAATAATAATACAATCTGCAGGAGACGTCTTCTGTCCCTATAGCTTCCACGGCAAAGCCGCCTTCATAATATATTCTGAAACTGAAATATTTCATCTTATCCGCGGAGACTGTCGGTATTCTGACGTCCGCTTGCTCCAGCTTGACAAGGCTGTCCGCCAATAGTGACGGTCCCGTACAGGCGTACCTGCCGGACAAACCGATTATTTCTCTGTCTGCAAATATGGCAGCAAGCTCCTTATGACCGCTCGCTTTTTTGATCTCGTCCGTTCTTGAAAAAACTCTGTAAAGATCGGATGGCGTGCGGCATTCTATACTTATCCATTCGCTTTCGATATCATTCACGTCCGTTGTTTGTTTTGCGTTCGCACAAGATACAAACAGTATTGACAAAAGCAATAATAAAATAAGCGCAACAGTTTTATTCATATTTTTCTCCTTAATTAGTTTAATACGTGATGATCGTTCAAATGAGAGTTAATCAAATTAACACAATATTCTTCTAAATAAAAGATTTTTATATATATTTCTTATTATTTTTTCGTCTCCGCCGCAATGGTCACGTCCGTATCGGAACAATGGACTGTGACGCCGTACAGCGTTTTCCACGCGCCGTTGTTTTCCCCGTACAGCTTTTCCCATTGTTCCGCCGTTCCCGCGTAATGAATATCCGTCAGGGAGTCGCAGCCGTAATTTTCGTCGCCGGATTTTCCGAAGGCGGCAAAGCCGAGCGTCTGTAAGCTCGCGGGCAGATATACGGTTTTCAGATTCTTGCAGCCGCGGAAAGCGTACGCGCCGACTGTCGTTATCCCCTCGGGTATATGCACCTCGACTAAGTTGTTCGCGCGCGCAAACGAGCTCTCACCGACGGAAACGACCTTTTTGCCGCTCTGTTCCGTCGGTATCACGAGCATACCGTCGGCGAAAACGCCTCTGTCGCATACGTACAACCCTTTTCCGTCCGGGTATTCTCCGTATTCAAGTCCGTCGGACGGCAGGTCCGCGGGAAGATCCGTATTCCCCGCCGGGGGCAGTTTGCCGTCGTAATTGTACGTATATTTATCGCATAACGCCTGATATCTCTTTTTCGCCGCGGTTTTTTCATTCGCCGTCTGCGCGTATTTTGCGGCGAAATAATAATAGTGGACAGACGATTTTTCAACGTGCGCAAGCTGCGTGTCGGTAAGCTTGCAGGCAAACGCCGCGTCCCAGAGCTCTTTGCACCTGTTTATTACGGTAAAATCGCTTTTGCCGTCGACCTTCGGCGCGTAAAACACCTTCGGGTCGGTATATACGGAGGTGTGACCGTCCCATTCCGTCAGACCTTCTCTTTTTGACGTTTCGTTCATCAGATCTATGTATCCGGAAAGATACGGCGCCGCTTCTCCGTAGTAATCCTCCATGAATTCCGCGCGCATCTTATCAAAATCCGCTTTCGTTATACCGGGATCCCACATGAGCCTGTTGAGCAGGTAGTTGCGCAGCTCGGCAAATTCACCCGTCTCCGACATATGGTCGCCCTCAAGCAGAAGCCCGATAAGACCGCAGTCCTTGAACGCCCGGAAATTGTCCCACATCACGTCTATGTTCGGTCCGACCGACGCTTCCGTGGAGGCGAAATTGTACGTGTAATCGTATACGACGAACTTTTTGCAGTTTTTCGACCAGTTGACCATATTCCGGTACGATATCGCGTTGTGCTCGCAGTCCGGATCGTTGTACGCGTGCACAAAGCACGTCGAATCCATCATACAGAGCACTATTATGACGTTGTCCGCGGGCTTGACGACCTCGGGATCGGGCATTATTGTCGTTTCCTTGTACGCGTACGTAAGTATATCTATCTCCCTGTCGGGGTATCTTTCCTTTACCGCCGCGGCTATGTCGTTTATGAACATAAGGAGCGATCCCATGGCGGTGCCGCCCGCCGCCTTGTTTTTGGCGGTACACTCGGCGCATTTGCAGAAAGCGCCGCCGTCGTTCTGGTTTATATGGAAAAACGTCTTGTTCGGTTTTTTGTCTATCTGACTGCAGAGGTTTTCAAGCACCGTGTCAAAAACCTTTTTGTCGGACAGACAAGGCTGGCGGCTGAAGCCGTCGCCCGTGTTCGACAGCGTGCCGAGGTTATGGGAGCCGGCGTATTTTATGCTCGTGCTCTTCGTGCGCTTGGCGTACCTCTGGTTGTTTGTCTCGCCCGATACGGTCCAGTTGTATCTGCCGGCGAAGGCCGGCGTGAAAACGGTATACTGTCCCGCCGGAACGCTCTTCACGTATTCGGCTCTGACGTGCGTGAACGTGTCGGAATAAAACCGCATACCGAGATAATCCTCAAGAAAACTGTAAACGCCGTTCATCGTTCCGCGCGCTATCGCGCCGGAAATGAACAGATCTCCGTCACGCTCGAGAAGCGCGTAGCCGTCGTCTTTGACCTCGCTGCGCGCGGATTTTATTTTATCGCAGTCAATCGACGTTTCGCCGAGTATTATGGCGTGACCCGTTTTTTCGTCGTCGGATACGATCGGAAGCTCATATCCCGTCGCAAATCTGATCAGGCGGCAGAGATCGGTCGCCGCGTTCTGCACGGAGGACACCGGCTCCTTCGCCGTGACTATTGAAAATTCGCTTATGGGAAAGCCGCCTATCTTTACGTCGCGCGGGTCGGTAATTACGGGATCGGGATCGGCTGCCGGCTCAGTCTCCATCGCATCGCCCGACGTTTCCGCCGCTGTTACGGCTCCGGTTTCCGCTTCCGCCGTTTTCGCGCCGGTATCCGCAGACGTATCGGCCGGCTTCTCGCCGCAGCCGGAAAGCGCCGCGAGGAGCATTACCGTTATCAAAATCAAAGATAATACTTTTTTCAATTTCCGTGTATCCCTTCATTTATTGATTTCATACTATCATAAATCGCGCCAAATGTCAAGAGAATGTTGACAATATGAAAAAAAAGAGGTATAATCAGACATGGCGGATTTTGCCGCAGTAAAAGGAGAATGATTATGACGGATCTGAACAAAAAAATAATCAACGCCGTTTACGGCGCGGGAAAGATAGTTTTATCCGCGCCGCGCGGATGTCCGGAGGAGAGAATACATGAAAAGGGCGGCACGTTCAATTACGTGACGGAATACGACGTCGCCGTGCAGAGGTATCTTGAGACGGAGCTGTCAAAGCTCGTCCCGGGCGTCCGTTTCTTTGCCGAGGAGGAGGGTGAGGACAAACGCGGCCTCGGCGACGGTCCTACCTTTATAATCGACCCGATAGACGGCACGAGCAATTTCATACACGGCTTCGGCGGCTCGGCGATATCCGTCGCGCTGTTCAACGAAAAAAAGGCTGTCTTCGGCGCGGTCTATCTGCCTTATACAAACGAGATGTTTTACGCGAAAAAGGGCGGCGGCGCGTTTCTCAACGGCGAGCCGATACACGTAAACGGGCTTGAGATGCAGCACGCGCTTGCGCTTTTCGGAACGACGCCCTACGCGCGCGACACGATGTGCGATGCCGTTACCGATCTGATGCGCGGGCTTTTTATGCGGTGCGTCGACGTCAGACGCCTCGGCGCCGCGGCGGCGGATCTTTGTTACGTAGCGTGCGGACGTGCCGCGTCTTTCTGCGAAATTGCGCTTTCGCCGTGGGATTACGCGGCGGGAAATCTCATAGTAACGGAGGCGGGCGGCAGGGTCACGCGCTTTGACGGCAAAGAGGTCTCATATACCGAAAAAAGCTCAATACTGGCGTCAAACGAGGCGGCGTACGGCCAGGCGCTTGATATATGCAAAAAGATCTCTGAAAAATACGGGGTGAGATGATGGAAGAGCTTTCGGAATTTGAAAAAGAATACTATTCTCTGAAAACAAGGATAGCTTCTTTTGAGCTGAAAACGGACGCGGAGACAGTGAAGACGGTCGCCGCGGTCAATATCCTGCTTGAGAGGGCTTATAACGTAAACGCCGGAGCGTCGACGCGCGGACGCTTCGGCTTCGGTCCGGGGCATACGGTCGAGAATTATATGGACAGGGCAAGGCGCTATACGGAAGCGCTTGAAAAGGGAGATTTCCCGCTCAGGGGCAGATTTACGGAGCCCGGCACCGCGCTGGTCGATCACAGCTTCATAGAGGCGGACGGCGAAATGCATCTGTTTTACAACCGCGGATATATAGGCTACGAGTGGGATACGATGCCCGTATCTACCGTCGGTCACGCGGTCACGTCAGATCTGATCAACTGGAGGATAGAGCCGCCCGTGATCAGCGTCGACAGGGATCTGCACGAGAATTATCAGGTCTGGTCGCCCGGCGTGACAAAGAAGGACGGAACGTATTATATGTACTATACGGGCGTAAATATAAACGTCGCGCAGGCGATCTGCCTTGCGACGTCAAAGGATCTTTATAAATGGGAAAAATATGAAAAAAACCCGGTGGTAAAACCCGGGAAAGACTGTCCGTGGAGCGCGGACCGCTGGTCCGACTGCCGCGACGCCATGGTGTTCGTTGACGACGACGGACGCGCGTATATGTATTACTGTACCTCAACGTACACCGGTCCCGCCGTCGGCGTCGCTTCTTCATACGATATGATAAACTGGAGCGACGGGGGCGCGTACGCTTTCGATATATGCGACGTCGCGCTCGAATCGCCTTTCGTTCTGAAGCGCGGCGGAAAGTATTATTTGTTTTATACAAACTGCAATCACGGCACGGCGTACGCCGTATCCGACGATCCGGTCAGAGGCTGGAAAAGTCTCGGTATGCTCATCCCGTGGACGACACCGCCGCTTTGCCCCGCAAACGTCCCGTCGTGCGCGGAGGTGTTTGAATTCAGAGGCGAATGGTATATATCGAGCTGCCTGCGCGAACCGGGCTGCGAACAGTATCTTGAGATCTTTCATCTGACCTGGAACGGCGACGGCACCGTGACGGTCGGAAAAAGGGTGGAGTGAGCAAAACGGGGAGAAGGCGCCGAGTCACCGCCTTTACAGCGTATCATATATGATGTTTTCAAGCGCTTCAAACAAACAGCAGGGCGTCACGGCGTTTCTGCACAGGACGTCATAGATATGCGCGGCGTCGTCACGCTTTGACGAAACGTCGAACGCAAATTCACATTCCTCCGTTATTCCGCGGTAAAGCTTTACGCAGAGTATACTGTAAACGTCCGCGTCCTCTGTGCGTGCTCTTCCTTTGAGCAGATAATATATGATATGCACGTCCTGAAATAAGCGAACCGTTGTTTCCTTGATGTTTTTATATTTACCGTACAGTGTCGGCGACAGATCAAGCTCATAATCCGATACAATGTCCATAAAAAAACCGTCTCCTTTTTTGGTTTTACAGGGGGCCCGGGGTTCCCCGACGCGAACTTGAGAGCGTTGGGGGTTCACGGGGGTTCCCCGACGCGAACTTGAGAGCGTTGGGGGTTCACGGGGGTTCCCCGACGCGAACCTGAGAGCGTTGGGGGTTCACGGGGGGAACGCCTCCTATAATAAATCAAAAAAGGAGATTTGTCAACATATTTTATGAAATTTTCCGAAACTTCCGCTCGACAGAAAATTCATATATCGTTTACAAACGCGGTTTTTTATGATGCGGAAAGATCGTATTTTGTGAATTCCTCGCTTATATAATTCGTTTTCTTGAACATATCAAACATCGCTTTATATCTCGGGTGTTCTCTCCAGCCCTGATCGACCGAGCCCTCGCCGACGTTTATGACCTTCGCGTCCGGGTGCGCTTCCTTCAGACGCTGTATATCCTTTTCGGAAACGTCCGTGTGCTCTATCCAGAGCCGTTCGAGAAGCGGCAGACCGAGCAAAGCGGTTATATCCCTAAGATCGTACAGATAACTGACGTTCAGATCGACAAGCTCCTTACACTCTCCGAGCGGAGATATATCCTTTACCCGCCTGTTTACGAATATCTCGAGATAATGCAGATGACGAAGCTTTGAAAGAGGAGACAGATCGCTCAGCTTGTTGTCGACGAGTATCAGCACGCGAAGATCCGTCAGATGATCCCCGATGACGGAGAGATCCGTTATCGCCTGATGACCGAGGTCGAGCGCCTGAAGGTCCGTGCAGTATTTCAAGACCTCTATATCCTCGCTCGTCAGACGTGTATAATCATAATCGTAGATCAGAACGGAAAACGCGACCGCGTCCGTTTTAAGGCTCCATTTTCCCATATAAAGCCGCCAGACTATTTTTATATCCGGAAACTCTGTACGCAATTGTGCAAGCTCTTCGTTCTGCATGCCGCAATCCGACAGATCTATACGTCCGAGATCGTAAAAAAGCGGAATGAAGGCTCTGACGGCGCCGGTATCAAGCTGCGTACCCGTAAGATCGAGGTCGCCGACGCCCGAATCGTACGACTGACCGCCGATCGCAACGTCCCATAAAAACCTTATTTCCGGGAAAGCTTTTACAAGCTCGCTCTGCTGTTCTGCGCTCACGTCCGTCAAATGCAGATCCACCGCTTCAAGGCGCGGGAACATTTTCAGCTTTTCCGCCAGATCGTCGCCGATCGAAAGACCCTTGAGATCGAGCAGGGCCGCCGAGTCGACGACGGAGCGCCCGTATATACCGCACACCGCGTCAAAGGAAAACGTAACCTCCGGAAACCTTTCGGCAAGGTCTTTTTTGTTTTCGTATGACGTTATGCCGTCCGTGCTGTAAACGCGCACGACGGACGGCAGATACGGAAGAGCCTCAGACAGCTCCGTCAGATCCGTTATGTCTTTGCCGGACAGGTCTATTTCCGTTTCCGTCGTTTTTATCCTCGATCCGTAAAGCGGAACGTACGCGGTATATCTGAAATCTATACCGCCGAAATCCCTTTTCAGCGCCTCCGCGTCAAAAACGCTTATCTCGAACGCGCCGAGATCCACGGATCTGAGGTTTTTGAATTCGCTCAGTTTATCCGTTATCCCCGCAAGGCTTTTTATCTCATCGCCCGAGAAAACGAGCTCCTCCGCGTCGGACGAAAATTCCTTGCCGCAGACAGAAACGGTATGGGAAGCCGCTTCCGTCTCTGTTTCCGCCTGCTTTGCCGTATCCGCGGCGGTGGTGACCGGGATATACGTGCTGTCCGGCGTCAGATCGATACCGGAAAGATCGCATGAGGAGAGCGAAAGCAGAAAGACGGTGATAAATGCCGATATTACCGCCGCTTTTTTCGGCGTTGAAGCGCTCATCCTCCGATCACCCCCGTCGTGTTTTTTACTGTTTTACCGTTATCTCGTATTCGGCGGCGTTGTTCATATTCACGTTGAAGGAGAAGGAATACGTTCCGTCATCGTCGCGGTTGACCTGATAACCGTCATAGCCGTTTCTGCCGGCGAGCTTGATATCGGTATCCTTGCCGTCCGCCAAAAACGTTACCTCGGGCGTCTTATAGTCTGTGAAGCCGTAGACTCTGACCGCCGCGGTGCCCTTGCCGCCGGAGAGCTTGAACGTCGCCGTGTTGTCCTTTGCGCGAACGGACGGGATGAAGCAGTCTTCATACTGCTCGCCTGTTACCGCCGTTATCTTGTACGGGTCGATACAGCTGTCCTCGCGTACGTTTCTGACGTTGTCGTCGTTTTTGCTTGTGCTGTAGCCCCACGGCAGAAGGATTATTTCAAGTTCAAGGACGTCGCCCTTTTTGAACGTTACCTCGCCTAAATCGAGCGAGAGCGAGCCGACGTTTAACGACCCGTCGAATTTGTCGCGGAAGATGAAGTTGCCGTCGAACTTTTTGCCGCCTACCGTGATGTTCGCTTTTCTTACGATAAGACCGAAGTTGACGCTTTCCTTCTCGCTGCCGCCGAAATAATCGTAGTACGGATATTCTTTTCCGAGCTTGACCGTTCTTTCCGTGCCGTTTTTGACGTCCTCTATGACCATGTTTCCGTTCTCGTCAAGATATCCGACCTTTGCGTACGTGATATCGCGGCTGTCCGTGGTGAAGAACGCGAAATCGTTTCTGAAATCCTTGAACGATACGTCGTCAAGCACCTCGAGCTTGATGTTGTAGTACGTTCTGTTTTCGTCCGTCTGCGCCATCTCGGTATGTCTGTACGTCGCCTTTATCTTGCCGTCGTCTGACAGATATTCGGTCCTTACGTCCGCGTAGACCGGGCCCGTTGACACGAGATCGGAGACCTGGTATTCCGTCATCTGATGGTTGCCGTCGGCGTCCTTATACTGCAAGAAATAGTTTCTGCCCATGCTCGTATGCTGCGTGCCTCTGCCGTTTTCCCAGAGCGGCGCGGAGTTCGCGCGGAAGTCGGGCAGTACGAAGCCGTCCTTGCCGTAAACGTAATACGGCGTTATGCAGTTAGTTTCCGTTACGCCGACGGAGAGATGATAATACGGGATATGGAAGGCGATGAACGAGATCTGCTTCAACGGATAGTTGCCCCAGTTCTGATACAGATGAAGCATCGTGAACTGCTTGTTTTCATCCTTGCCTACCGTTATCGGCACGTACGTTTCGCCGTACGCCGCCGCGCCCGTCGCGTTTTCGGGGAAGTAGAGCGGCTCCTCGTTTTCACCGTCGAAGTTTTTGCCGACCTCAAGCGGCATCGGGAGCATAACTCCGTTTTCGTCGAGCATCGCGGCGCATTCAAGTCTGCCTCTTCTCGTGTTCCTGTTCTCCGCGGTCTCTACGTATACCGTTCTGTCGACAACTCCGTCGCCGCAGAAGAGCGCGTTTACCTTGAAATGCTTGTTCGGCTGACTGTACATGGCCGGAGAGAATTCTATCGCCTTGACGGAGAAGACGTAGCTGCCCGTCAGCGCGTCGTAGCCCAAAAACTTTGCGTCATCCGCGGTTTTGAAAATGTAAACGTCCGTCAGCGGGTTGCGCTCTATATACGCCTCTTTACGTAAATCGTTGAACTGATGCGACGTCGTCGTATAAACTCTGTGGCCGAACTGTATGTCGCCGCCCTTTTTGATCGTGCCGGTTATCTCGATACCGCGCGATATGACGTAATTGCCGTCCTTTGCTTCGACCTTGATATAGCCGTTATTATCCTTAACGGGCATTATTATGCCGTAGACGCCGACGCCCTTGACGTCAAAGCCGACGTATTCCGTGCTTGAAAAATCAAAGCCTTCAAGCGTTGACGTCTCGCCGTTTTTATTCTTCAAAACGATCTTCCTTACGGTATCCTCGGGTATAACGACCCTTGTTTCAAGTCTGCCGCCGTCCTTATAATCGGCGGTCGCAACTGCGCGAACGACCTCGTGCATCTTGTCGGAATACGTATGGAAAATATGCTCCATGGCAAGCGGCACCGTGGCGTCGCCGACGCTTATAGCCTTAAGCTCGCTTATTTCTATTTTTTCTCCGCTCTGATAGCCGCAGTCAACGCGGAAGCCGGTGACGCTGCCCGTGTAGTCGGGTATCGCGGACATCGGTACTATGATAGTATACCACTGACCCGCGACGATCCTTACGCCGAGCGACTGATCCTGATTGAACTGCTTCTGCGAGCCCGCTATAATGTAGAAATACACGGAGGAGGAATACTCCGTTTTGATCGTCATTCTTACGGCGTTATATTTATCCGCGGAAAAATTCGTCGCCGAGTAGATATTCGGGTCGAGAGCGCCCGTTACGGTATAAGAAAGCGTGCCGTTTTTCTTAGTTATCTTCTTTACGTCGCCGCTGCCCGCCCATTTGCCGGTCTCGGCTATAATATCATACGTTTCCTCCGCTTCCGTATCGGTCGGCTGGATGAACGTCTGGTCGCGGAAACGGAAATCGTAATAGTAATAGCCTATGCGGTTGCTGTTCATTCTGCCGTTTGAAAGCGAATGAGCGGAGCTGAATTCCGTGCCGGTTGAATTTATAACGTAGGCGTCCATCGTATCGTTGAAATACGCTTTGCCGTCTGCGTTATAAAGCCCCTTTACCTGCTTGTTGCCCTCCCCGGTAAGGTTATAGACAAGAGACATGTTTTCGTTTCTTAACTCAAACATATTCCTTACCGTGTCGGTGTATTTGCCCGATACGCCGTTTGCGCGCTCGTGCGCGTTTACTATCGTGCTGTTCCAGTCTGTGCCGGAAAGATCGGCGCTTGCGGGATCAACGGGCGCGCGGTCCGTTTTTTCATAGAAAACGGGGTCCTCGTCGATTATCGGCTCGTCCGTTATTGCTTCTGTTTCCGTTCCGGTCACTTCTTCTGTCTCCTTTTCCGTAATTATTTCCGTACCCGGCTCCGTTGTGTTGTCCGTAGTCACGTCCGGCGTCGTATTGCACGATACGGCGGACAGCAAAAACAAAGCGGCAAGTATAAACGGCAGTATTTTTTTCATAAACAACCTCTTTTTCAATTCAGAAACGTATTTTGTTTTTATTATAACACGCGTTTTCCGCGATGTCAAGTTAATATATTTATATTTTTATGTAATTTGCGAAAAGACGGCCGAGCCGTAGCATGCTTTCCGCGTCGTAGTGACCTATATCGGGCTGTCCGTGCGGCTCGTTTTTTGTTGTGAGTCCCGCCTTTATCGTGTCTATGAAAACGGAGTTTTTATTCTTTTCCGCGTGTTCTTTCTTTATCTCGTTCATTCTTTCGTATCTTTCCCATACCGTGCTTATCCCCGCGTCGATGAAAACGCATTCTCCGGTATACGGTGCGAAGCGGGCTTTGAGATCGGATACGAACGCGCGGTAATTTGCGGCGTAGGAGGACGTCGCCTCTTCGCTGTTAGCGTCGCTTTCGCCCTGCATCCAGCAGAACGCCCGGACGGCGGCTGAGGAGCCGTCGCTTTCAAGTATTCCTATGCTCTCCGACAGTATCTTTACAAGCTCGTTGAAGCACCAGCCCGGACGGAACGTCTCGCCCGCCATAAGCGCCTTTGCCGCGTCCTCCTTCTGACTTGCAAAGGAAGTCGGGTCGTATTTTTTATCCGCCGACGGGGAAATGAAATCGTTGTAAAGCGTCACGCCGCCGAACGCGAGCTTGACGATATAAAAAGTCTTATCCGGATATTTTTCGGACAGCGCCTCGGCGATACCGACCTCGGGACCGAACGTATCCTCGTCCGATACGGAGCAGTTGAACGTCGTTTTTACAAATCCGCCGCTTTTCACGTCGTGCGAATAATAGTTTATCGGAACGCGGTCAAATCCCGCTCTCAGCTTATCCATACGCTCCTTCGGCAGTCCGGCGTCAAGGTATTCTACGTAAGAACAGCCCACGGCGTTCGACTGTCCCGCAAGCACTATGACGTTTTTTGTGTTTTTCACGGCAAGCCCCTTTCCTTTCTGTTTCTTCAATAATTATAACACGCTGTCTTTGAATTTTCAATACCGGACGGAAAAACAAGCTGTTACAAAACGGATTTTGTAAATTTTTCGGCATACGGGGGTTTACCAAGCCCGGAATTTTATTTTATATATTGCAAAAATCAAAAATTTATGTTATTATGGACACAGGAATCATCATCAAAAGATTTTAAAAGGATAAAATATGAGAAAAAACGACAGGAAAGCGTTTTCGGTACTGCTTGCCGTCATATTTATCGTGAAAAACAAGAAGAAAAAAGAAGAAAAAGACCAAAAACAAGAGTAAAAAGGAGTAAATAAAGTGCTGTTTTTTCTGATACGTCACGGAGATCCGATATACGATCCCGATTCATTAACACCTCTCGGGCACAGACAGGCGGAGGCGCTTGCAAAGCGTCTTGCGGCATACGGGCTCGACGAGATATATACGTCGACCTCAAACCGCGCCATGCTTACGGCAAAGCCGACGTGCGAGCTGTTGAAGCTTGAGGCAAAGCCGCTTGATTTTGCAAACGAGCGCTATACGTGGGCGGAGCTCACCGTAAAGCGCGAGGACGGGCGTGACGGCGTAACGTGGCTGTTTTACAACAGAAGAACGGCGGCGCTTTTCAACAGCAGGGAGATAAGGGAACTCGGCGACCGCTGGTACGACCACCCCGAGCTTGCGCCGTACAATTACAAAAAAGGCATAGACAGGATATACGACGCCTCCGACGCGTTTTTCGAAAGCCTCGGTTACGTACACGAAAGATATACGGGAAAATACAAAACGGAAAAGAAAAACGATAAACGCGTGGCGCTTTTCGCGCATCAGGGCTTCGGTCTCGCGTTCCTCAGCTGCGTTCTCGATATCCCTTATCCGATGATAAGCACGCATTTCGATATCTGTACGAGCGGTATGACTGTCATTGAATTTCAGGATATGGGGGGCTACGCCCTGCCTAAGGTCCTTACGCTTTCATCCGACTCGCATCTTTACCGCGAGGGACTGCCGCTCGTATATAACGGCGGACCGAGGTTTTAAAAAACGGGTAAACAAACAACGTCACGGAAAACCGGCTGAGATAAGGAAAAAACCTTATTTCAGCCGGTCGTTTCGCATTGAACGCGACGTCACGCGCTTTATTCGCACTCGCCGCAGAAGCTCCAGAAGCCGGTCCCGGTCTCGGGATCCTTTTTTCTTTTTATCACGCCGCCCGTGACGGGGCGCAGCTCTATCTCCGCGGTGTAGAGCACCGTTACCGACTTAATATGTCCCGCCGCCATGCCGTGCCCGTCTTCGTTTTTGAACGAGAACGCGGCGTGAGTGTGATGATAAAGCTCTCCGTTATCGTCGGACGTGATACTTCCGCTGAGTGAAACAAGCTCAAGCATACCCGATATTTCGCGCAGCTCAAACGCGCCCGTTTCCGGTATGAACGTCTGTATTTCGGCGCTGCTGCAGCCGCCTATGCCGCCGTATACCGCGGACCGTATGTTTTCCCGTCTGCATACCTCAAGGATCGAGCTTATGATCTCATCCCCCCTGTCCGCTCTTATATAGTACGTTTTGTCAAATCTTCTATACTCCATAATAAAGCCTCCCGTGATTTTTCAAAGCTTTTTTTCAAACACGTGAAAACCGCTTCCGACGGTTTGCGTCCGCCCGTCGAATACAACGTCGGCACAGGTGCCGAACGGAACGGTCACGAAAAGCGACAGCTTTCCGTAACGCTTTACCCAACGCACGGAGATATCGCCGCGCACGGTATCGACCGTCGCCTGCGCGCTGTACAGCTTACCGGGGAAATACGGCGCTATCAGGACGCGTTCATAGCCCGGAGCCGTCGGACGGATGCCGCACAAATACGCGAAGAACCAGTAATCCGCGGCGCCGTACATCGGGTGATTGTGAGAATTCATACCGGGATCCTTTTTCAGCTCGAAGCGCTCCCATATCGTTGTCGCCTCCTGCTGTATCTCGTAGCCGAACGACGGATATTCCGTTCTCGTTAAGAGCGTGAACGCGTCCTCGACGTAACCGTGCCCGGTCAGCACGTCAAGTATGTAGCGGGAGCAGAGATTGCCGGTGGTGAGCATATAACCGTTTTCCGCAAGCTCGTTATGTATCCGCGCCGCGGCTTTTTCTTCGTCCTCTTCCGGTATTATCCCGAGCCACAGAGCGAAGGTCTGGCACGCCTGGGAGCCCGTGCAGATCTTTGCTTCCTCCTTCACGTACCACTTCTCAAGCATTGCGGCGCGTATCTTTTCCGCCGTTTCGCTCCATTTTTTCTCATCCTCCGTCCTGCCGAGAGCGGCGGCAAAGCGCGACAGAGTGCGGCAGTTGAAATAGGAATAACCCGTGCCCATGAATTCGCCCGGCGTCACCTTTGAGCGCGCCGCCTCCTCGCTCTCGCACGCGTAGGCGGGAGCCGCCCAGTCGCCGTAATACGTGTAATTGACTATGTATCCGTCGCTGTGAGACAAAAGGCAGTTTTCCCACGCCGTAAAATCGTCAAAGTGCTTTTCTATCACCTCAAGGTTTCCGGTATGCATCCACGCTTCAAGACCTGCGACGAGAAAGCTCGAGCATACGGGGTCCGCGGGCCTGCCGCCGAATTTGAACGGCGCGGTGTCGGGTATCGCTCCGCTTTCGTCCTGCTCGTCCGCCTCGTCCCGTATAACCTTCGGAAAAATGCGTCCGACGTCGAAATTGTACGGCGTTTCCTCAAAGCGCACGGTCGCGTCGTTCATCCAGCCCTGACGCTCGTCGCGCTGAGGACAGTCCGTCAGTATGCTGTGCTGATTTGCGCGCTCCGTTGCGACGCAGTTTTCGTGTATGCGCGTAAGAAGCGCGTCGCCGCAGCGGAAATGCGAGTGCGTTTCAAGGTCGGTATGAAGCTCCGCCGCCTCAACTTCGCAGGGCGTTATGTCTCCCGCGATCTCCGCGTAACGGAAACCGTGGTAAGTGAAAAGCGGCTGCCAGACGGAGAGGTCGCGTCCGTCGCCCGACGCGGTATACGTATCTTCCGCTTTCGCGGCGCGGAGCGGCGGAGTGTAAAGGCTTCCGTCGTCGTCAAGCTCCTCCGCGTGGCGCAGCTTCAGCGTCTGCCCCGCCTTCATTCCGGCGGGCAGCTTTACCCTCAGCACCCCGGCTGTGTTCTGACCGAAATCATATATGAACCGTCCTTTTCCGACGCACCACGAGGCGATTGGCCTGCGCGTGCCGTGAGACGTGATCGGCGGTATGAGCATCGGCGTCATTTCTCCGCCCGGCGCGGGGAGTCTGATCGCGGGAGAAAAGCCGCGGAAGCCTGCAGTGTTCCACCCGACAGCGCTTTCCCTCGCGTCGTATTCCTCGCCGTTGAAAATATCGCTTGTACGGACCGCGCCGCGCCCCGCCTGCCATTTTTCGTCCGTCATTATCCATTCGGTCTCCCCGTCCTCATACGTCAGACGCAGCATTGCTGAAAGCTGATCGGGTCCCGCGTCCTTAATGCGGTCGTCCGGGAAATTCCATTCAAGCACACTGTTGTGACGCCAGCCGGAGCCGAGCATAACGCCGATACAGTTTTCCCCGGCGTTAAGATATTCCTGGAAATCGGGATACGTCACGTATTGGCACTGTACGGCGTAATTCGTGTTCGCGGGGTCGAGATACGCTCCGTCGAGCGGTTTGCCGTTGAGATAAACCTTCTGCCAGCCGAGACCGGAGACGTAAAAACAAGCGGACCGGAGGGGCTTTGCGATACTGAATTCACGGCGCAGATATACCGTCTCGCCGTTGTTTTTTTCATTCAGACCTATAAAGCCCGCACGCCACTTTACCTGAGCGTTATATATAACCGTGCGGTACGGCTCGCTTTCGTTTCCTTTGTCGTCGCGGATAGTTATCTCGACGTCTGCGGGCTCGCCCTCGGGAAGCGGCGCGCCGGTATAACGTATGATTTGTTTATCCGTTTCCGCAAAACCGGAGTCCCATACCGCGCCGTCCGTTTTTACGATGATGCGGCAGGCGGTCTGATAAGAACCGGGGCGGTCGGATACCGCGCCCCACGAAAACACGGGATAAGGTCCCGTCAGCCGGCTTCTTTTGTCCTCTTTTATACGGCTGTGATCGACCGATACGTTTGTCAGCTTGAGCATATCCGTTCCCTCGCGTTTTTTATTTTTTTCGCCTGTATTATATCATACCGCCGTATTTTTGTCAATGCCGATATTCCGTTTTGAAACCCGAAAAAAATTAACAATATACTACACGGACGGACTTACCGAGGCGCCGGCGGTGCGGGACGGGCTTTTTATCGTATGGGATCAACCGGTTACTGTATATCCGGCTTTGCAAAGCTCTTCAAGCGCACGCTCAAAGTTTTTTTCCTTAACAAGGATATAATCCGTGTTATAAGTGGATACGGCGAATATGCCGATACCGGCGTCCGCGAGAACGGACGATAGCCTTGACAGGATGCCGACAAGGGAAAAATCAAGCGTCCCCGAAACGTAAAAGCCCCTCCAGCCGTCCTCGCGCGCCGCGGTGTCAGCCGGCACGTCTTCCGTTTTGCAGACGAGAGAGATCTCGTCATCCGTTTTTCCGATAAAATAAAAGCCGCGGCTCAGATCCGCACACCCGACGTTTCCGAGCCTGCAAACGCTTAATTCATACGGCAGTTTCTTCAATTCCATAATTACGCCCCCATAAAAAAATCGCTGCGGTTTGTATTCTTGTTTCTTCAACAGCGCGATAAACTCAATAAAATCCCGTTTATTTCTGACTAAGTTTATCATATAAAAGCAATATTGTCAAGTTAACGGGGCAATTTTGATGATTTTTCGATATTGACCGCCATAACTTGCTGTTTTAAAACCGGTTTTCGATGGCGTGCCGTTTATGATCTCGGGCGGTTTTTATCTTGACATATCATATATGATCCTGTATAATAGATCTGAAAGAGTATTCTGAATGTGAATTTGAAGGATCTGATAAAATGAAAAGTAATAAAGCGATACTATATAATTCTCCGCTTGGCAGTCTGACACTTCAAAGCGACGGGAAGTATCTTACCGGGCTGAGCTTCGGAAATTCGGTAAACGTTCTTGATACGTTTTGCGCCGATATCCCGGCTTTTGAGCAAACGGTCAGGTGGCTTGACGTGTATTTCGGCGGCGGTATTCCCGATTTCACACCGCCGGTAAAACCGGACGTGACGCCGTTCTGCAAAGAGGTATGTGAAATACTTCTGACGATACCGTACGGTCATACCGTGACCTACGGCAAAATAGCAGGGATTATCGCCGAGCGGCGCGGTATCGCGCGTATGTCCGCGCAGGCGGTCGGAGGCGCGGTACACCGAAACCCGATAGCGATAATAATCCCGTGTCACAGAGTTATCGGATCGGACGGCTCCCTCACCGGCTACGCCGCAGGACTCGATATTAAAGAAAAACTGCTCCGCATCGAAAAAATAAAGTAACTTTACAGCTTTATTGAGGGGGTGATGTACCGGTTTCAAACAACCGCACCGAAAACACCATAAGACCATTTGTCGTGGGTAGAAAAAACGGATGTTCCCGGATTCCGTAAAAGGCGCCGAAGCAGGCGTCGGGATATATTCCATTGCCGTTACGGCGCAAACAAGCGTGTATGATGCGTAAAAATTATACCTTACAGAAATCGTTAACATCCATTCTGCCGGAAAAACAGCGTCTAAACTGATATTCTCGGAGCGTTATCTTCAAAGATACGCTCCGGTTTTTTATCTCACTGCGTTTTTATTAAGCGGTAATGTTACGATGACTTTTTTGATCGAAGCAGAGAAGAATGAAAAGAACCGGGGCAGATCAACAGATCATACCCCGGGATTTTTATATGTTTTTGCGGTCATCGGACTCCGGTCCGCTTCGGAACGATCGCGAACATCATGACCTTAGCATTGGGATCGTAAGGCTTGTCGGATAATTGAATATCTCCGCCAGAGACATATTTGAACAGAGCGACGACGTCTTTGTTGTTCACGGATCCGTCGCCGTTGATATCGAGCGCGATATCGTTTACCGCGATCTCTCCGCCCGATACGTACTTGAACAGAGCTACAACGTCTTTGTTGTTCACAGACCCGTCACCGTTTATATCGCCGGGTACGAACTGCGTCTGCTGTTTTTCCGTCGCTTCGTACGTCGCGGTATACGTTTCGTTTCCTTTGACTTCCGTTATCTCTTTATCCCATCCGGAGAAGCTGTAAGTATACGTCTCATCTTCTTCTCTTTCGGGATCGTCTGGTACGGTCACTTCGTCGCCGTAGTGATATGTCTTTTCACTCAATACCGTTCCGTCGTAGTCGACGAATTTTACGGTGTATTCGATATACTCCGTCTTAACATCCATATACGTATTGCCATCGGATACGACCGTTGCGGTATACGTGATAACTCCGTCTTTTTCCGTCTTTGCTATCTCCGCCGTCTCTTCCTTCGTATCTTCGCATACGCCGCATTTGAACTTCGCCTTTGCGGTATTCTTTTCGTTATCCCATATCCATTCGGGCTCGCCGTACGTATGTCCCTTTGCGGTCTCTCCCTTTTCGGTCTTTACGTCCGTGTGCTCCGTATTGTCGGGACTGTTGTCCGCCGGCACCTTTGCGGTATACGTTACGGTACCGTCCTCTGTACAGCCCGCCTTTGTTTCGGTCTTCGTTACTTCGGCTTTTTCGGTCTTTACACTATCGCACTTGCCGCATCTGTATTCAGCCTCCGCCTCGTTTCCGTTCCACTTGAAGCCTTCAAATACCCACGTGTGACCTACCTGAGATACGGTCACCGTCTTCTTATCCGTATGCTCCTCGTGATCGGGGCTGTCTTTCGCGTCTATCTTAGCGGTATATACTATCTCTCCGGGTTCCTCGCACGACGCGGCGTTTGTTTTCACCGTCACGACTGCGCTTACCTTCGATGTCTTATCGCATACGCCGCACTTGTAGTTCGCCTGAGCCGTGTATCCGTTTTCCGTTTCCGTAAATGTGATACCGGTAAAGCTCCACTTATGACCTTCGGCGTCCATCTTCTCTTTCTTTTCTTCCGTATGAGACTTGCCGTCATAGCTTTCGGATGCATTTACAGTCGCGGTATATACCGTCTCTCCCTTGTCTTCGCACGTCGGTTTCGTCACTCTGACCGTGACGGTCGCGTCTTTGCTTGCAGTTTTTCCGCACACACCGCATTTGTATTCCGCATGTACTTTATATCCGTTGTCCGTCTTTGTCCATACAAATCCGGTGAACGTGAATGTATGTCCGTTTGCGGATATGATTTCCTCAAGCGTCTGAGCCTCGAATGCCGTATTTTCAAACTCCGCGGTATATACGGTCTTGCCCGCTTTCTCACAATCGGGATCTTCCGTTGTGATATATACGTTCACAGTCTCCGTCTGCTCTATCGCGCCGTCGTTTTCACTTACGCGTTTAGCAGTGACCGTTTTCTTATCTGAGTACCACTCATATGAGGGCTTTGACCACGTATGCGCTTCAGCCTTGAACACCGCGGTGTATTCAGCGTTGTCTGCGACAGTCGAGACTTGTTTATCCCAGCCCGTGAATACGTAGTAATTCGTATCGTCGGACGCCTTTACCGGGGCGTTCGGTTCGTTTACCTTGTCTCCGTAATGATACGTCTTTACGGATATCACCGTTCCGTCATAGTTCTTGAACGTTACCGTATACACGTTTTCATCCGTCGTGTACGTCGCTCTGTACGTCTTGTCTCCGTCGCAAGGCGTTATGTCTTTATCCCAGCCGGAGAAGGTATACGTGTATTCGCCGTCCTTTTCTCTTGACGGGTTGGCGGGCGCCGTTACGGTGTCGCCGAAGTGATAAGTCTTTTCGCTCAATACCGTATCATCGTAGTCAACGAATTTTACGGTGTATTCGATATACGTCGCTTTGTACGTTGCGGTATACGCTGCATTTTCTGTTACAGCCTTGATTTCCTTATCCCAGCCGTTGAATGAATACGTGTACGTATTATCGGCTGTTCTTACGGGAGTATTGGGCGTTGTTACGGTATCACCGTAATGGTAACTCTTTTCGCTAATCACGTTTCCGTTGTAATCGACGAATTTTACAGTATATTCGATATACGTCTCTTTGTACGTTGCTATATACGTTGTATTCTCCGTTACCGCTTTTACCTCTTTATCCCAGCCGTTGAATACATACGTATATGTGTTATCGGCTGCTCTTGCCGGGTTTTCCGGAGATACGACGCTGTCGCCGTAATGATACGTGAGAGACGAGATCTCGTCTCCGTCGAAGTCTGTGAATCTGACGGTATACTCGATATACGTCGCTTTGTACTCGGCAGTATACGTTTCATCGCCGGATACCGTTTCGATTTCCTTATCCCAGCCCTTGAACGTGTACGTATACGTATTATCGGCTGTTCTCGCAGGATCGTTGGGTACCGTCACCGTATCTCCGTAGTGGTAAGTCTTTTCACTCAATACGGTGCCGTTGTAGTCGACGAACTTGACTGTGTAATCGATGTACGTCGCTTTGTACGTCGCGGTATACGTTGCGTTTTCGGTTACAACTTTGACTTCTTTGTCCCAGCCGCCAAACGCGTAGGTATACGTGTTATCGGCAGGTCTTGTCGGGTCATTCGGTATCGTTACCTTATCGCCGTAGTGGTAAGTCTTTTCGCTCAATACCGTTCCGTCGTAGTCAACGAACTTGACTGTATAGTCTATATAAGTCGCCTTGTACGTTGCGGTATATGTTGCGTTTCCGGTTACTGCCTTGACTTCCTTATCCCAGCCGTCAAACGCGTAGGTATACGTGTTATCGGCAGGTCTTGTCGGGTCATTCGGTATCGTTACCTTATCTCCGTAATGATAGGCCTTTTCGCTTATTACGTTTCCGTTGTAGTCAACGAACTTGACTGTGTAATCGATGTACGTCGCCTTATACGTCGCCGTATATTCGGCATTTTCGGTTACAACTTTGACTTCTTTGTCCCAACCGTCAAACGCGTAGGTATACGTGCTATCGGCTGCTCTTGTAGGATCGTTCGGTATCGTTACCGTATCTCCGTAGTGGTAATTCTTTTCGTTCAATACGGTGCCGTTGTAATTGACGAACTTGACTGTGTAATCGATGTACGTCGCTTTGTACGTTGCGGTATATTCCGCATTTTCTGTTACAGCCTTGATTTCCTTATCCCAGCCGTCGAATGTATACGTATACGTATTGTCCGCGGCTCTTTCGGGATTTGCGGGCGCTTTTACGGTATTTCCGTAATTGTACGTCTGTACCGCTATCACGGAGCCGTCGTAGTTTTTGAACGTTACCGTATACACGTTTTCATCAGTCGTATACGTCGCTCTGTACGTCTTGTCACCGTCGCAGAGAGTTATGTCTTTATCCCAGCCGGAGAACGTGTAAGTATATTCGCCGTCCTTTTCTCTTGACGGGTTGGCGGGCGCCGTTACCGTATCTCCGTAGTGGTACGTTTTATCGCTCAATACCGTATCATCGTAATCTACGAATTTAACGGTATAGTCGATATACGTCGCCTTGTACGTTGCCGTATACGTTGCATTTTCTGTTGCAGCCTTGATTTCCTTATCCCAGCCGTTGAATGCATACGTATATGTGTTATCGACGGGTCTTGTCGGATCGTTCGGTATCGTTACCGTATCGCCGTAGTGATAAGCCTTTTCGCTTATCACGTTTCCGTCGTGGTTCTTGAACGTTACGGTATACTCTATATACGTTTCCTTATACGTTGCGGTATACGTTGCGTTTCCGGAAACTGCCGTTACTTCTTTATCCCAGCCGTTGAAAGCATATGTGTACGTATTGTCGGCTGCTCTTGTCGGATCGTTCGGCGTTATCGCCGTATCGCCGTAATGGTACGTTTTTTCACTCAACGTCGTACCGTTGTAATCGACGAATTTGACCATGTAGTCGATATACGTCGCTTTATACGTTGCGGTATATACCATATTGCCCGATGCGGAGCTTACCGCTTTATCCCAGCCGCTGAATGCGTAAGTATACGTATTGTCGGCTGGTCTTGTCGGATCGCTCGGCGTTATGACCGTATCTCCGTAATGATACGTTTTTTCACTCAATACGGTACCGTTGTAATCAACGAATTTTACAGTATATTCGATATACGTCGCTTTATACGTCGCCGTATATGTTACGTTTGTTGTTACCACAGTTACCGTCTTGTCCCACTTATCGAACGCATACGTATACGTGTTATCGGCGGGTCTTGTCGGATCTGTCGGTACTGTTACCGTATCGCCGTAGTGGTAATTCTTTTCACTTATTACGTTTCCGTTGTAATCTACGAATTTGACCGTATAATCGACGTAAGTCGCTTTGTACGTTGCGGTATACGTTGTATTCTCCGTTACCGCTTTTACTTCTTTATCCCATCCGCTGAACGAATACGTATACGTTTCGTCTGCCGCTCTTACGGGCTGCGCGGGCTCTGTCACCGTATCACCGAAATGATATGTTTTGGTCGAAAGCACGTTTCCGTCATAGTTTTTGAATATTACGGTATAGTCGATATACGATTCTCTGTACGTCGCCGTATACGTTTCATTACCGTTTACCGCGGTTATGTCCTTATCCCAGCCGTTGAATGCGTAAGTATAAGTATTATCCGCCGCTCTTGTCGGGTTTTCGGGAGATACTACACTGTCACCGTAGTGATACGTTTTCTCGCTTATCACGTTTCCGTTGTAGTCAACGAATTTTACGGTGTAGTCGATATATACGGGATCGTATTCCGCGGTATATATCGTATTGCCTATTACTTTGGACACGGCGGGTGTCCAGCCTTTGAATACGTACGTGTACGTTTCATCGGCTGCTCTTGACGGGTCGGAAGGCGCGGTCACGCTATCACCGTAGTGATACGTCTGCACCGCTACGACTGTCCCGTCGTAGTTTTTGAACGTTACTGTGTATACGTTCACGTCAGTCGTATACGTCGCAGTATACGTTTTATCTCCGTCGCAGAGAATTATGTCTTTATCCCAGCCTGAGAACGTATACGTAAATTCTTCATCCGGCGCTCTGTAAGGATTGCTCGGAGCTATCACAGTATCTCCGTAGTGATAAGTCTTTTCACTCAATACGGTGCCGTCATAGTCTTTGAAGACTACCGTATATTCTGCCGCTTCCGCCTTGACTTCGCCGCAGTTTTTGCACTTGTAGGTTGTTATTCCGTTTTCTTCACTTACAAATTCGAAATCATGCTCGTGACACAGAACGTCTCCGCAAAGCGTGCATTTTACGGCGGCGGGAGCGCCCGCTGCACCCGTAATTGCAGTAAATTCATGCGAATGGTTATGTCCGGCGCTTGCAACGAACACGGACTCAACGTACTGGATCTTTCCGCAGTTTTTACACGTATAATACCAGTACTCCGTTCCGTCATCGCCGCTGACCATTTCCGGAAATTGCGTTTTAAGCCACTCGATATAACCTCTGTCCGCAATAACCTTCTCATATTCGTGCGGTAAAAGTGCGGTCGCCGCTTGAGTTTTTGCACCGCAAACCGTGCAGGTATAGCTCATAACACCGTTTTCGGTACACGTCGCTTCCTTCAGCAAGGTGCTTTCATAGGCGTGTCCTGTTGTGCTGACTATCGCGTCTTCTCTGTATCCGCAGATCTCGCAAATTCTGTGCCTGTCTCCGTGCTCCGAGCACGACGGTTTTTTGTCTATGATCCATTCCCCGAACGTATGCCACAATTCTTTTACGAAATCTGTACGATATTCGTCACCGCAGATATCGCACCTGTGGAGAGTATATCCCTGCTCGGTACAATTCGGCGGGATAACCGTTTCGGTATAATCATGACCGTCTCCGTCATGTTTCCATACGGAATAGATCTTGATATCACCATCTATCTTCATGCCGGCTTCGTAGTTTTCCCAGCGCAAGAACGTGTAGCCCGTCTTATCGGGAACGGAAGCGGGGATTGGGATCTCAGCACCGTATTCAAGCGTGTATTGGCTTATAACGGTCTTTTTGTCCATATCCATAAATTTTGCGGTATAATACGCCGGTTTTGACGTTTCAACAACGGCGTACGCCTTTACGTCGCTTAATCTTGACGCGGGCATGCCGTCAGGCTCTCCGTCGCCGTCAAGATCCCAGCCGACATGAGTATAAACAGTATCGCCGGATTTCGGCAGTACGAGGTAAGGCGGTCTTATCGCCTGAGTATTTCTGAAGCACTCCAGCGATATTTGTTTGCCGTCACTGTCAAAGAACTCAGCCATATACCACTTTTCGCCGTAGGTTACGATATTCTCGTTATTCCACCCGGGAGCGAGACGGTCCCATGGACTGTCAGCCTTTGTACCTTCTACAAACACTTGTATGTCTTTTATATATGATAATTCATTTTTGTGTTCGATAAGGCAGCTGTCGCGCAAAATTATACGCTGCAATCCGCTCGGAACATCAATATCAAATTCAAATATTTCCATATTGATATAATCTTCATTGGAATCATATTCGATCTTTCCCGTATTATAATTCCAGTGACCGAGTATGTAGAAATACTTGTTTATTTGATGTACCGGAGCGTTTCTGACAATAAGCGTTTTGAGACTCGGCAAATACGCAGGAGTTAGTCCGCCGATGCAGTTGCCGCCGACCTCTATACATTCAACATTGAAGCATCCCTCAAAAGCATCCCTTGACATTGAAAGAACGTCACGGTCGATGAAAACGAACCTGTCGTTGCCTTTGTATTTTATCAGATGATTACCAATATAAAGGAAATCTCCGTCCCAGTTGTTTTCATCTTTATATAATTCGGTATTGGGATGATTTTCGTAAGGATACTTTTCTTCATCGTATCCGAAAACTTTTTCACCGATAATCAGATTTCTGTCAGGCAAAGTTACCGAAGAAAGATTCTCACACAGAAACGCATTGTTGTTTATGAGCCTGACGTACTTTGGTATATTTATTGATGATATTCCCGTTCCCGCGAACGCTGCCGTACCTATCGTTTCAAGATACGGCGGAAGCACTATTTCGGTAAGCTTTTTACAACCGCTGAACGCATCATTGCCTATATTGCGTAATGATTCCGGCAGTGAAACCGTCTCCAGCATATTGCATCCGCTAAACGTACCGTCGCCTATTTTTATGATGCCGTCGTTTAATATTGCCTCGGTTATTTTTGTACCGCTGTATGCGTAGTCTCCGATCTCTATTACGCGCGGCGGCAGATATACTCCGTCACACCCGCATCCCGCAAACGCAGAGTTACCGATCATCTTTATAGTATCGGGAATTGAAATGTACTTCAACCTGCTGCTTCCTCTGAAAGCTTTATCGGGTATTTTAAGTACGCCATCGGGAATCACGGCTCTTGTCGCATAGCCTGTCTGGATACAGTACCAACCAACGTCATCGCCGTTATACTCGGCAGGCAGAGTGATTTCATCATCTTCTCCGAGATAGGCTGTTATCACATACCGATAATCGACATCGTAAGGATCACCTAAGTATTCTCTATATATATAATCATCATGTTCAAAATATCTCCAGTCATCTTTGGTAAGATATTCTGTTTCTCCGTTCTGTTCCAGTATCACCGCGTTTTTGGCAATACCGCCGTTAGCATCGGAACCTATCTCAAAGACAAGATTCGAATCGTTTACGACCTTTATAAGATTTATACAGTCTTCGAACGCCCCGTCTTCAATATACTCAACGCCTGACGGTATACGTATCTGCAACAGGTGGGTATTGTGATTAAACGCTTCTCTTCTTATATATTTTAAAGATTCCGGTAAAGTAATACTCAACAGATCCCTGTTGTTTTCCCCGTCTCCCATCCAGGAATACCCAAGGGCTCCCGGTTTAAGCTGCGTTACCCCTTCCGGTATTGTCAGCGTCTGTTTGACGCAGACCGGTATGTAAAGGATCTCGGTCAAATCTTTGTTGTACAGTATACCGTCATAAGACGCATATAACGGGTTATCCTTTGAAACTTCAATTTCTTTTAATCTGTTGCTTCCGACAAATAAAGAATCGAACGTATTGGCAGTATCGGTTATATAGGGGTTATACACTTCAGTAAGCAAACCCGGAATATATACGTATTCAAGGTTTTTACAATACTGAATATTATATGTGTTAAGAAACTCAAGAGTTTCAGGCAGTATAAGCCGTCTGGCCTTCAGATGATTGAGCCGTCTTTCTTCTATACGTTTTACTCCGTTTTTGATAGTTACTGTTTCAACGTCATACGGCAGTACGTGAAGCACGGTAAGCACATCTTCACCGCCAAAGTTTTTATCGCCGTAAAAAACCCCGTCGTCGCTTATGGAAAAATGCTCGTTTCCTTCCTCGACGATGATATTTTTAATCGTATTGGAGTATGTATCAAACGGGTCGTCTTCAATACGATTCACGGAAGCCGGAATGGTAACGCTTGTAATCGCCGTGCCTTCAAATGCAAGCCAGCCGATATATTCAAGATTGGACGGTAACTCAATATGCTCAAGTGACGAACAACCTCTGAACGCGCCTCTTTCGATACTTTTGAGCGATTCCGGAAGAACGATCTCCCGCAAATTCTTGCACCCCTGAAATGCCCACCAGTCTATTCTGGTCACACCTTCGGGAACCGTTATCTTTTCAAGCATATCTTTGTTTTTGAAGTAATCGGCGGGAATTACCGACAAACCTGACGGAATGGTTATTTCCTTGACGTCGCTTGATATCCACAGTATTGTCTGAAGGTCGCCCGAATATAGTATCCCGTCTTTTAAAACAAAGCTTGTATTGTCTTCATCAAGCAACATTTTCACCTCAATAGGGATATTTAAAAACCAATCCGACGTAAAGTTGTTCAACCCCAAATGAGTCAAACTGTTAGGGATTCGTACCTCTTTTAATTTCGGACACGCTCCGAACGCGGCATCACCTATCCATTCCACGCCCTCTTCTATTATAAGGGTTTCGAGCTCTCTCAAGTCGCCGAAAGCATTGTCGTTGATTCTCTTAACGTTTCCGGGAATAGTAAGTTCTTTCACCCCGGGGTTTACCCCGAACGCATAGTAGTTTATAGTATCAAAATCCGCACATCTTGGAATATTGATTTTCTTAAGACTGCCGTTGAACGCTCCTCTGCCTATATACCTTATATTCGGAGGTAATTCAACAGTCTCGATTCTGCAGCTTGAAAACGCTTCATCACCGATTTCAACAACGGAATCCGGCAATATCAGTCCGGTTATATTCTCGTGACTGATCGTACTTGTAGCATAGGGCGTAAGTACAATTCTATCGGTGAATCCTCCGTCAATGGCTGTTGTTCCGTCGCGGATCGTCAGTACGCCGGAATAATCGTTCGGAACGAATATTGCAACGGTATCTCTGTACAAAACCCCGTCTTCATATGATAAGTGTTCGTTGCCTTCCGCTATTTCGATTTCACTCAAATTCATTGCCGTTATGAACGTTCTGGAACCAACGGACTCAATTGTTGACGGAAGAGTAAGTTTTTCAAGGGCATATGACGCAAAAGCCCAATCATCAAGCATTGTTACACTTTCGGGAACGGTTATATGCTTTGTCAACGGAGCATGGAATTCACACACATGGTAATCACGTCCTTTATAGTTATCCGGAAGAGTTAATTCTTCTTCGCCGCCGAGATAACCGCACAGCGCAATCCGTCCATAAGATGCCTCATATGTCGTTTCAAACACAAAACCGTCTTCTGTTACGTCATAAATCTGACTGTATTTATCGTTAAAATGATATCCGTCTTTATCTATCAGAACGGTGGTACTTGCGGTCACCATACCGTAACCGTTGTCATTTATCTTTAAAGGAAGATTGCTCTTGTTCTCAACGCACCAGATATACATTCCGTTGAACGCATCACTGTCTATTATTTCAACGTTTTCGGAAATACAGAGATATTCAAGATTTGTTCCTGATAATATTCCGTTTTCAATAAGATACACCGACTTCGGAACCGTAAAACTTGCTATTCTCCGGCATCCGCCGAACGCCCAGTTTTTGATTTCCGCTATTGTATCCGGAAGAGTGATATCATGAAGCATTGAACAGTTTTCAAATGCAGATATCGGTATTTTGGTAATACCTTCGTGTAAATTAATCTTTGTCAGTGCCGTACAGCCACGGAATGCATAGTTGCCGAATTCGGACAGAGTGCCCGGAAGTACGACGCTTTTAATCCCGCTTCCGTCAAAAGCGTTCTCTCCTATTCTTTCAATATCCTGGAAAATAAGATCGTAAGAATAAGATTTGCAGCCAAGGAACGCTTTGTCTCCTATTTCTTTTATATCAGCGGGTATTGTGAACGTTTTGAGGCTTTCGCATTCTTCAAACGCGTTGTTGCCGATTGTATCGGTCACAGGTGACGCATAAACACTTTCAAGAGACTTACATCCTGCAAACATCGAATCACCTACGGCGGCGCTTCTTACGTCTGCGGTGCGAAGTGAAGCGCAGTTCGCAAACACGGCGACCCCAACCGTAACATTATCGGCTACGTATACTTCCGTGATATTCGGACATCCGCAAAATGCGGTGTTACCCAAAAAGCACAATGATGCCGGGAAATCGATCTTATAGACAGCACAACCCTGAAAAGTTCCGGGGATAAACGGGAACGGAGGACTTTCAATAGTTGTAAGGTTATTACTTAATCTCAGATTTTCAAGCTTACTGCAGAAGCTAAACGCAGCAAAACCAACCGTTTCAACGTCATCCGGCATATCAAACGCTGTAAGGTCAGTGCATTCTCTGAACGTTGAGTGCTCAATCTTTGATATACCTTGAGGATAATCAAAAGATTTGAGAGAAGAGAACTGCATGAAGGTTTCCGGTCCGATGAATACCGTGTTTTCCGGAAGTACAACGGACACTACGTTGCAGTAGCGGTAGAAGTTATACAGTATTCTGCCGTTGCTCTCCCGGTTGTATGTCGTCTGAACCGTAACTGTAATGTTACGCAGAGTTTCCGGTATGAATTCGTTATCATACTTTACGTTATCCGAGCCGAAAATGAAACCGAACCAGTAATTGTCCGAAGAATTATATTCTTCTCCTGTGAACGGGACTGTGACGTTTTCAATTCTTTCGCATCCTGAGAAGGCACCGAGACCTATCCTGAACTGTCTTACATCCTCGGGCTCTATAACAAGGTCTTTTATCGCGATGCCCTGAAACGCGTATCTTCCGATATCGACTATTTTCGGAGATAGTTCAAGGTCTGCGATTCCGGTATATGCGAACGCATAATCGTATATGCCGAGCACTCCCGTATTTTTGCTTAAGGGAAAAGTATCGAGCGATTCGCAGGCGTAGAACGCATAGTCGGATATTTCAACGACCGTATCAGGCAGAGTTATGTTCTCAAGACTGCGGCATCCGAAGAACGTGCCCTCGTATATACCGGAAAGCCTGTTTCCTTCCTCAAACACTACCGTTTTGAGTTTATCGCATTCCGCAAAAGCGTAATAATCTATGGAAACGACGCCCTTAGGTATCGTGAACGAAGTTATGTTCTTTGCTCCGTAGAACGCTCTGTAACCGAACGTTACGAGATGCGAGCCGTCCTCTATCGTTATTTCGGACAAATGCGAGTTTTCAAATGCGCCAAAGCTCAGCACCTCGACCTTTGCGGGTATCATATATGATCCCGTTCTGCCCGCCGGCATGGAGACGAGGGTCGTTCCCGCTTTATTGAATAGTACTCCGTCAGCCGCGCTGTAATACGGGTTGTTTTCATCGACCGTGAACGCGGTAAGATCGTCAAGGTCCATAAACGAGTACTCGCCTATAAACCGGACGTTCGCGCCTATATGAACGCTCGTAAGCCCCGTGTTATAGAACACGTTGCTCATTATCATCAGGTCTTCGCATGCGCTGAGATCCACACTTTTTAATTCATGGTTATGGCTGAAAGCGTTGTGATCTATCACCTTTGTACCGTACGGAACAGTCACTGTGTTCAGTTTTGTTTCCGCAAAACAGCCCTCCGGTACCGTATCGAGATGATATCCCGCGCCGAACGCGAGCGTTTCTATTCCGCTTGTATAGAACGCGTACGTACCGAGCTTTTCAAGACTGCCCGGCAGTACGACCGATTTGAGCTCACGCGTGTATGCGAACGCATACTGCTCTATTACTTTTACGTTGTTGCCTTTGAAGGTAAGCGACTTTATTCCCGTCTTTTCAAACGCATGCTGGGCGATAAAGTTTACGTTTTCAGGTATGGCTATGCTTTCAAGCTCCGTATTTCCGACAAACGCAAAGCGTTGTATCTGCTCAAGGCTGTCCGGGAAGATCACGCTGTGCAGACCCTTGTCCGCAAACGCGTAACCGCCTATGACGGATATGCTGCCGTATTCAAAGCTCTTAAGGTCTATATCCTTTTCGTTTCCGAGATATTTTATTATAGAAACGGTACCGTTTTTGAGGTTTGCATACTTCCAGTTTTCCGATTCGACTATTTCGCTTACGCCGGTATAATATCCCTCTATGCCGTTATCCCAGTTTTCATCAAGGTAAATGGGCAAAAGCTCGGATTTGAAATACAGATTGAAGCCTTTCGTTGCAAAGAATGCGTATTCGCCTATATGTTCAAGCCCTTCGGGAACCGTCAGCGATTTGAGATTATCACATCTGTAAAACGCAAAGCGCCCTATATTCTTAAGCGTATCCGGCAGGTCAAGACCTTCAAGCAAAGGACACATACGGAAGGCGTAATTATCTATGTTTTCAAGCTTTGCGTCGCCGAAATCGACGCGTCCCAACTCAGTCATTCCGTGGAAGCCATGCGCCTGAATTGATTTGAGCGCGCTGCCGGGTTCAAACACTATCTCATGTATGGTGTTGCATCCGAGGAAGAAGTAGGCAGAGATCGACTCAAGCCTGCTGTTTGCGGCGAACGTAAATCTGCGGAGCTTGATACAGCCTTCAAACGCATACTGCGCGACAGATGAAATGTTCGCCGGAACTCTGAAACTCTCAAGTCCGCTGTGAGCAAACGCCTGGAATCCTATACGCGTCATCTCCGTATTGTCGCCGATAACTACTTCGTAAAGGAGCCAGTCCTCGGCGTAGCAACAGCGGCTTATCTGACGCACGCTGTCCGGCAGATACATCGATCTGAGCGACATATTCTTTGAAAAAGCGTATTCTCCGAGATACACGAGGTTATCGGACAGTCTGTAATCTGTCATATATTTGCAGTCAAAGAACGCGTATCCGTTTACGTTTACAACGCTGTCCGGCATATATACGGTATCTATATACCATGTGCCGTAAAATGCCGCGGTATAAATATCGACTACTCCGTCCGGTATATCATATGACGTACGTCTCGAGCCGGCGGGGTATTCGACGAGAGTATCGCCGTTTATCGTATAAACAACGCCGTCTATATCCTTATATACTGCGTTGTCGCCGTCAACTTTTATGTTTTTTAATCCGCGGCATGACGCAAATATTCCGGCGCCGTATCCGGTCACGGACGAAGGTATTTTAACGTCGTCTCTTAATCCGCTGTCCTTGAAACAGTAGTCAAGTATCGACTTGAGTTCGCCCGGCAATTCGATCCTTTTAAGCGAAGACGTACTTTCAAAAGCGCTGATACCTATAAACTGCAGCTCGCAGTTTTCCTCAAACGTAACGCTTGACAGTTTATCGCACTTGAAAAACGCTTCATCTGAAATATGGATAAGACTTTTAGGAAATTCAATTGCGGAAAGTCCGCTGAGTTTAAACGCTCGTTTATCTATAACGTTGAGTTCTGACCCTTCTTCGAATACAGCGGTTATGAGGGAAGACGTTTCTTCAAAAGCACTTTTTCCTATGCTTTTGATATTCTTACCTATAAAGATTTCTTTAAGAGAACCGCATCCTGAAAACACAGATGTCTCAAGTTTTGTCAAGGCTGAACTGAGATTTGCGTATTTCAAAGAACCGCATTCGTAATATGCACCTATGCCAAGCTCCGTACACGTATCGGGGATAACGGTCCCGGTGACGTTACCGTACATAAACGCCAAATCTTCTATCGTTATGACCGAATTTAGATCCACATACGACGAACCGGTCGAATAGAAAGCGGCAATGCCGACGGTTTTTGTTTCATCCGGTATTTTGAAGTACGACGTACGTGAGGCGGGATACGCGACTAGCGTACTCTTTGAATGATTGTATAAAACGCCGTCGACGGATATAAAGTCAGAGCATTTTTCGTCGACCAATATGGACGTCATGGAAACCGTTCCCGCAAACGCCGTTCCGTTTATCTCCCTGAGCGGCACCGGGAAATACAGCGAGGTCAAAAATCCACATCCTTCAAACGCATAATCTCCGACCGTTTCAAGAGACGAGCCGAGCGTCAGAGAGTTAAGTCTTATATTATCGGCAAAAGCCTTTTCTCCGATGTTTTTAACGCCATCCGGAAGATCGAAGCTGATTATATTCGTACAAGAGCTGAAAGCTTCGTCCCCTATATTTTTCAGATAATGCGGCAGTATAATCCTACGGAGCCGGCTCTCGCCCATGAATGCTCTGAAACCGATGCTCGACACCTGTCTGCCCTCTATATAGTCCGGTATCGTAATGAATCTGCGTTTTCCTCTGTAACCGAGTATTTCAACCGTGTCGTCTTCAAGTATCCTGTACTCGAAGGGTATCACGTCGTCTTCGTTCGCCCACTTTGCGTAAAGCGTGAAATCGGCACTGCAGATATCTTCATACCAGTTGAGCTCTTCAGTAAACTGAGGATCGTAATACCAGCCGTCAAACACGGCGTAAAGTCTCTCAGGCTCCGGTATATCCTGAATGGCGTGACCGTATGAGAAAATGCCTTCTTCATCATAAAGCTCATCGCTCATCATATTGTATTTTACGGTGCCGTAAGGTTCGCACAGAAGCGTGTGAAAATCTATGGCGCCGTAACCGTAGAAGAAATCCGGTCCCGGATCGCCCAGATCATAGCTTGACGCGTGGAGCTTTTTGATAAAGACCTCGTTCATTTCGTAGTATCCGCCGAGCGCTTTGTAAAGCACTGCGGCGGATGCAACTATAGGCGATGAAAACGACGTTCCGTTTATGTATCTGTAACCCCCGCCTACGGCTGTTGTGAAAACGGTGCCCGGAGCATAGATGTCCGCGCTTTCTCCGTATTGAGAGTATCCCGCACGCTCCCAGCCGCCGTCTGCAAGCGCGCCGACGCCGATACAGTTCGAGTCAGCCGCGGGATAGCAGTTGAAAGCTTTGCCTTCGTTTCCGGCGGCGGCGATGCACAGGATGTCACTGTCCACAGCAAGCTGCAGCACGGCTTCAAACGGGTTATCCGGATACGTGTAAAACGACATATTTATAACGTCGACGTCGCGTTCTATGGCATAATAGACTCCGAAAACAAGGTCGGATATGCGTGCAAATCTTCCCTGATCGTCCCCTTCTGCCTTGATTACAAGCAGGTTTACCTCCGGAGCTATTCCGGTTATTCCGGCATCGTCCATGGACGCTGCTATAACGCCGGCGACAGACGTGCCGTGACCGGCTGTGTCTTCGATCAACGACCAGTCGTTATCGTAATCACGGACTATTTTATCATACGTCGCATTATATGACCAGTCGCTTATCCTGCCGGCAAATTCCGGGTGGTCGGTATCTATACCCGTATCTATTACGGCAACGGTAATGCCGCTGCCTTTCGTAGCATCCCACGTATTTCCGAGATTGAGATAATTAAGATACGACTGCTGTGAATAGTACGCGTCTTTAACGTCGTACTGCGGGGTGCACACGGCGTGTATATGCATCTCTTCGGTCTGTTCGACCTCATCCGCATCCGCAATGGTCGCCATATAGTCCGGCGTAAACATTGCGACGTAGTTTTTGTACTTATCGTCACGGCAAACGTCGATTATCGTTTGGCCTTTCTTAAGATAAAGTACGGCAAAACGACCGTCCTGAGATATGCGAAGTCTTGCGTCGAGTTTTTTTGCAAGCATCTCCGCATCATATTTCGTCGTTTTGTTTAAAACTATGGTAGTTTCATCATAACTGCCAGCCGTTTGCTCGAGTTTGAAAACAAAATCGTCGCGGATCTTGTTCCGTTTAAGTATATTGACGGTAAACACCGCCGCGAAAGCGGATACAATGACCGCGAGTACGATTATTGTTATGATGCCCCAATGCTTCTTGAACGTCGCTTTCATTTTTTCCTCCAATAAAAAATGTCATTATAGTTTTTAATAAGTAAACTCCAGGAAATTTTCACGTTTTATATGCGGTATATAACAACACTGCAATATAATAATAACATATATTGTATATGTTGTCAAGCAAAAGTACATAATAAATGCATATATTTTCAAAAAATATATTTATGATGAAATAACCGTGATACAAACTTCCGCATATGCGATCGCTTTGTCCCGTTGTAGGATTTTTTCTGCGTTTATCAAGTTTAAGAGTAAATTGCAGATAATAAGAATCTACCCGCAAAACGGGTGGTATTTCATTTACGGGCATAGACCTAAACGATATCGGCAACGTACAAGTGAGTATCAGATTGACCTCTCAGCCAAGGAATCAACACTGTAAATATACTTTTTGAGAAAACCTCTCTTTATCTCATCGCATCTACTTTGAGACTGCTTTATTAAGATGTTCACCAGAAAGTAAAATACCTGAACGCACACTCCCTGATTTGTATCAAAGCGGTATGTGCCATGCTACTTGCAGTAAATCCTATTCAGGATAAAACCGAGAAACCGTAAATACGGTGCACAATCATAATTCAAAGTGATAGGAAAGAAGGTCTCTATCCCACTATTTTGGCTTGATGGCAAAACAAACAGCCCCATCAGTTTTGGCTGATGAGGCTGTTGTATGTAGGATAAATAATTTTGTACGATTCAGGATAATCCGGATTGAACGATTTCATTCGGGTGTTTTATTCCTGTGCATCTCGGTTCAGATTGATCAAGTACTGTTCAAGTGTTCCTTTCATGCGCATCACATTGATAACGGTAGGGCAATGCTTTTTCAGATAGTTGTAGTGGCGCTGTCCCCAGACGCCGACGCGGGTAATAAATTCATCTTTCATATTGCAAATACCTCCTTTGCGATTACATTGTACCGCAAAAGAGGTATTTTGAAAAATGTGCGATTTTGCAAAAACAACAAAAAGCCCGGCTCAATCGGAATTAACCGAAAGAGTCGGGCTTTTGTGCTTAGATCAAGATATCTATTCGGATATCTTTCCACTGACTTGTCTTGAAGTGGTGGACGGTCGACGCGGTTTTGACAAACTCGCGGGCGTACGCTTCATCGACGGTCAGTTCGGCGATTTTTAAGGGTTTGTCTGTCCATTTCCATTCTTCTTTTTTCTGTTTTGATTCAATCATCTTTTTTCTGTCATAACGAATCAATCGGACTCGAAACGGAGGCTCACTCCATCTCATTCCATCTCGAATTCCGACTCGAAACAGAGTCTTATCAGAGTCTTCCGTCTTGTTCTAATTCTCCTCTAAATCTCTGAAAACAGAGAGAAAAGATGGATTTTCTATAGAAATTCTGCATTTTTCTTTCGATTTTGGAGTTGGACAGAGTCTTCCGAGAATAGAAAAAAGACCCTGCGAAGCACAGGGTCTTTATTGGATTTATTTGGATTTTTCTCTTTAATTCTTTCTCGATTCAGATTCGGAACAGGATAAAACGGAGTGTATCAAAAAGGGGAGAAAGAGGATAAAGAGAGGTGGAAAGGATCATTTTGTAGTCTCATCCACCCTCAAATATCCTAATTCGTACAAATTCTTTTATCCTCAGACTTTTTAGGATTCTTTCGGATTCTTTTTGAATTTTCAGAACGGCATATTCCGTCTCTCCTCCGGCGTCTTCCGACTCGGAAAAAGTTTTTTTTGGAGTTATTTGGAGTGGTTTTAAACCAATCCATCAAATTCCGAATTTCCTCTCAATTCTGAAATTCAAGAGAAATGATAGATTTTCTGTAGAAATTCTGCATTTTCATTCTGATTTCGGAGAATTAGATGGAGACGGATAGAATCTGTTGGATTCTGTTTGGAGTCTTTTCGGAATACAAAAAGACCCCGTGGAATACAGGGTCTTTGATGGAGTTGTGTTTGATTTTCTATCAGATCTCTCTTTGATTCTTTCTCGGATTTCGATTCGATTCAGAAAAAATCTGAATAAATCTTGTTGTACGAAAGAGGATAAAGAGAGGTGGATGGGAACATGTCGGTGTCCACTTCCATTCTTCTTTTTTCTGTTTTGATTCAATCATCTTTTTTCTGTCATAACGAATCAATCGGACTCGAAACGGAGGCTCACTCCATCTCATTCCATCTCGAATTCCAACTCGAAACAGAGTCTTATCAGAGTCTTCCGTTTTGTTCTAATTCTCCTCTAAATCTCTGAAAACAGAGAGAAAAGATGGATTTTCTATAGAAATTCTGCTTTTTTCTTTCGATTTTGGAGTTGGACAGAGTCTTCCGAGAATAGAAAAAAGACCCTGCGAAGCACAGGGTCTTTATAGAGTTTAGTTAGATTTCTCTCTTCAATTCTTTCCCGAATTCGATCTCGATTAGGAAAAATATGAGTGAATTTTTTGAGCGGAAAGAGGATAAAGAGAGTTGGAACGGAACAACTTGGAACTTATTTCCTGCCGTCCTTTATCGCTGCCTGTCCTGCGCCAGTCCGGCGGGGGAGGGATCGTCTCCCTCTCCCCAGACCGTCGGGTTTTCGTTTGCTTTGCCGTTTACGCCGCATTTTGTCGGGCCGTCGGGGTTGCCGAAGCGCAGATGCCACTCAAAATGATCTTCAAATATCACGATCTTCTCAACGAACGCTTCCAAAACGCTGTCAGGGATTTCTCTGTCCTCGTCAAAGTGGTTATACTGCTCCAGCGCGAATTTGAGAAACGTGATCTTGTCCTCGTAGTCGGAAACGGTTTCTTCCGGCGCGTCCGCCGTCAGCGCGGCGATCTCCGATTTGAGCTTGTCGATCATTTCGCGAATCTCGTTGCTGCTTGAGATGAAAACGTCCGCCGTGACCTCGCCGTCCATACGCATAGTAAGCAGTTTTTCAAATCGCTTGTCCAGCTTGTCGATTTCCGTCTGCTTGTAAATGACAAGCTCCGCGTTGTCCTCAAAATCGGGCGTGTCGTTAATGTGCTGAAGCAACATTCCGTTCGCCAGCTCCATTACTTTGTCCTTTTGATTGAGATACCGCGTGAAAACGTATTTTGCC